>ERZ869921.415-NODE-415-length-27508-cov-28.512112_pt1 | contig 27508 bp, 23 predicted proteins | sample MGYA00579310_ERZ869921 | MGnify/ENA primary metagenome ERZ869921 (study PRJEB32216, sample SAMN09231816) | wastewater metagenome | place: USA: Maryland | collected 2016-06-21 | study: EMG produced TPA metagenomics assembly of the PRJNA472060 data set (Reclaimed... | reverse complement strand
GAAGGCTCTCGATCGCGGTCAGACCCCAACGATCACCCCCGACCTCACCGACGAGTTGTTCGTGGTCCAGGTCGACGCAGACGGCGTCGCACGTGACGGCCGCGCCTCGATTGGCACCCTGCTCGAGGCCACAGCATCCTCTCAGTATGCGAGGCGTAGCGCCCAGCTCCTGCCGACAGGGGCCATCGCCACGTCGATCCCCCGTGGGTCGGCAGCGATGTCGAACCTCTCGCTCCTGACCTCTGGTCGGGAGCAGTTGTTCTTGGTCGACCTGCCTGCCTGCACGGTCACGAGCATCGGCTTCACGTCGCAGGCAACGGCCCTGAGCGCTGGCACCAACCAGTGGTTCAGCATCCGTTCGGCGGCTCGCGCCCTGCTCGCCACAACCGCTGACGACACCTCCACCGCATGGGCGGCCAACACGACCAAGACGCTGACCATCAGCGGCGGGTACACGGTCACCACACCGGGCCAGTACTACATCGGCATCATGGTGGCCGCCAGCACCCCGCCGACGTTGCTCGGGGCGAACATGCTGATCCAGTCGGGCATGGCGGCGGGTCCGCCTGTCCTGTGCGGTCAGGACGCCACGAACACGGGTCTCACCAACCCTGCGTCGGCCCCTGCCACGTCGGCCGCCCTGACCATCCTCACGGGCCACCCGTTCATCATCGTCAACGGCACCCTGACCTGATGCTGCGCTGGACCGCTTCGACGGTCGACGTGTCCGCATGGGGCATCAGCGCCGACAACGGCACGACCGACAACTCGACGAGGATGGCCGAGATCATCGACGACGCCCCTCGGGGGACGGAGCTGTTTCTGCCTCCCGTCCCTGAGGGCAGGTGGTACGGGTTCGGGTCCACGGTCGAGATCGACAAGCCCATCAGCCTTGCTGGGAAATGGAACCGAATGGCGTCCTCGACGCCATTCGGTTCCGTCTGTCGACCCACCGACAGCACCGCCCAAGCGTCGATGGACGGCGTGTTCTCCGTGCGTGCCCCGTACGTGAACATCGAGGGGCTGGCCTTCCGTGGGCACAGCACCTCGAACGGTGGTGGCCTGCACTGGGGTTACAGCTCCCACATGGGCCGAGCCAAGCGGGTGTTCTCGTCGGAGTTCCTGTCGGGCTTCGTGCTGGGTGACGGCAGCGACCACATCACACACAGCGACTCGCACGCGACAGGCAACTACTACGGGGCACTGTTCGACACGGGCAACCTGTTCGACTTCGCCTTCATCGACTGCGGGCTCGACGGGAACAGTCGCTCCTCGATGCACCTGGTGGCCGACCAATCAGCCGTGAACGTCACCGCCGTTCGCACCCACCTTGGGTTCGGCCAGTACGGCATCACGCAGGCAGCCACATCGAATGGGGCTGGGTTCGCAGGGCTCACCCTGCTCGACTCACCCATCGAACAGGTCACCGTTCAGCACATCAACATCGTGAACGGCGGCCACATCGACGTGCGAGGTGGGTACTGGGTGTGGACCGGCACCCCCGCCCAATCGGCGTTCAAGATCACCAACGTCAACAGTGGGCCGATCTTCTTCTCGCCACGACTGGAGCCCCTGTTCCCGAACGGCAACGCCCCTGCCGTCATCGAGATCACCGGCTACCTCGCCCACATGCTCGACTTCAGGTCGGCGCTCAACGGGTTCGCTCAGACCAAGTACATCAGCCCAGGGCTGCAACGCCTCGTGTTCATCGACGGCGTTCCAGCGGGCGGGACGGCCGCCCCTGTGGCTGGGACGTGGGAGCGGGGCGACGTGCTCCGCAACACCGCCCCGTCCGCTGGTGGTCCGCCTGGCTGGGTGTGCACCACGGCCGGCACTCCCGGCACGTGGAAGGCCATGGCGAACCTCGCCGCCTGACCTCACTTCCTTCCGAAGATGGAAGGCGTAACCAGACAGTCGTCTTGATGCTGGCATGCTGTCGGCCATGGCCGAAGGCAAGATCCTCCGAGCGAACCTGCTCAGTGCACAGACGCAAGCCCGCAAGGAGATGCTGCTGCAGCTCTACGCCACGGGCATGACGATCCTCGAGGCGCTGGGCGATGCCCGTGTCGGGGTGTCGTACTCGGCGTACCGCCAGTGGCGAGCTCGCGATCCGCACTTTGCCGCCAAGGTCGACCTGCTGCGTGTCGATCGGGACAACGTCGAGCCGGCACCACGGGGCTCGCGCGCCGAGTTCGCCAAGAAGTACTTCGGCATGCAGTACGCGGCGTTTCAGCTGATGTTCCTCAACGAGGTGGATCAGATGCCGCCCGGCAACATCGTGATGTGCCTGTGGCCGCCCGAGCACGGCAAGACGACGACGTTCGAGAACTACGCCACCGAGCAGCTGGCGGTCGACCCGCAGTTCCGCATGACGGTGGCCTCGGCCAACATCCGCATCGCGTCGAAGATCGTCTCCCGTGTGAAGAACCGGCTCGAGCCGTCGGGCCCGTTCAAGCAGCTGGTGCGCGATCACGGCCCGTTCAAGCCCCCGGTCGGCATGGGCCGTCACGAGACGGTCGCGCAGCCGTGGTCGTCGCAGGTGTTCAACGTCTACAAGAAGGCCGACCAGGACGAGCGGGACTACAACATGCAGGCGCTCGGCTTCAAGTCCGAGATCGTCTCGACCCGTTGCGACCACCTCCACCTGGACGACCTCCAGTCGTTGAAGAACCTCGGCCAGGCCGAGGCGATGGAGGAATGGGTGCGCCAGGACGCACTGTCGCGACCGGGCATGTCGGGCAAGACCTCGATCGTGGGCACCCGTGTGGGAGAGGACGACATCTACGAACGGCTCGCCTCCGACGGCGACCTCGACGGCATCCTCAAGGTGCTGAAGTTCAAGGCGATCACGACCGACTACACCGACCCCGACAACCCGGTCGAGATGGGGCTGTGGCCGGAGAAGTACACGCTGGACGACTACGACCGGATGCGCCGCAAGGCCGGCGCCGAGGCGTGGGACCGGGGCTACATGATGAACCCGGGCGCGTCGCGCAAGGACGCCACGTTCCAGGACAGCCACATCGACCCGTGCAAGAACCCGCAGATCTCGCTGCTGCACCGCCCGACGCAGGGGTCGTTCATCCTCGTGGGCCTCGACCCGGCGCTCGGCGGCATGAACTGCATCATCGCCTGCGAGCAGCGCAGCGACCCGTCGCCCAAGCTGATCGTCCGGGCGATCCGTGAGGCGAAGAACCTGCGCTCCAATGAGCAGATCATGCAGGAGCTCAATCAGGTGATCGCGTTGATGAACCAGACCGGCCGCACGACCGACGTGGTGATCGAGACGATGAACTTCCAGAAGGGCCTGGCTCGCGACGAACGGCTGCTCGAGATGCGCCAGCACTACGGCTTCGCGATGCGCGAGCACCTCACCGGCTGGAACAAGTACGACGAGGACATCGGCGTGGCGTCGATGGTCACCAGCTTCATCAAGCGCGAGATCGAGCTGCCGTGGGCAGAGGACCCGACCACTCGCAACGAGATCGGTGAACTGATCCGTCAGCTGAAAGCGTGGCGGCCGGGAGCTCGTGGCACGAAGCTGCGCCAGGACCGCGTCATGGCGCTGTGGTTCGTGTGGATCCTGTGGCAGTCCCGGTGGAAGCGCACCAATCAGTCGTCGGGCAACACGGAAACCTTGAAGCGGCAGGGCGTACCCTGGCGTGGCACCAAATCCGGCCTGATCATCCCAGTAGGAGCGAAGATCTGATGGCACGTTCGTTCGAGGAAATCGTCCGTCTCACCCAGGACATGCAGCGTGTCCAGGGCCCGATCGTTCTCCGCATGCGCGACGTGCTGAACCGCTACGACGGTGAGTGGGTCATCCCGATGCCCGATCTGTCCGATGAGCCGGTGATGCCGCAGCTCACCCCGGCGCTGATCGCTGAGGCGGTCGACGCGATGGCGATGCGTGCGTCGTCGGTGATGCCGATGACCTCGATCCCGGCGTTGTCGAAGAACAAGGACACCGGTGCCCGGTCGAAGGAGTACGCGACGATCCGCCGCAAGGTGATCGCCGGCACCTACCACCTGTCGAAGTGGAAGCTGGGCCGCCGCCGCTTCTACCGCCACCTCTCGGCCTACCACACCGGCTCGCTGATCGTGCTGCCGGACTTCGATGCCGAGATGGTGCGTCTCCACGTGCGCGACCCGCTGTCGTCGTTTGCAGAGCCGCAGGCCGCCGAGGAACTGCGCCCGCCGAACTACGTGTCGTTCCTGTACCGCCACTCGGGCGAGCACCTGCGGATGTGCTACCCCGAGCTGCGTGACGACGCCGGGGGCCCGATCACTGCTCGCGACACGAACGAGCTGTGGGACGTGTGCGAGTGGGTGGACGAGGACCAGATCGTGTTCGGCCTCGTCGGCCCGGTGCACCCTGACGGCATGCACATCAACGCCCGGACGATCGGCACGCCGTGGCGTCAGCTGGGCCCGGCGTACCCGAACAAGGCCGACTGCATGCCGGCGATCGTGCCGCACAACGTGGCGCTCGGCAAGATTGCGTCGCGCATGGCGGCGATGATTGGCAACGTCGATCTGCAGGCGAAGATGATGGCGCTGAACATCATCGCTGCGGAGAAGGCGATCTTCCCCGACGTCTACATGCTCGGCCGCCAGAACGGTGCACCGCAGGTGGTGGGCGAGTCGTGGAAGGACGGCCGCACCGGCGAGATCAACATGCTGATGGACGTCGAGGCCGTCGGCGTGCTGCGCTCGGCTCCCGACGTCGGCACCGCCCAGACCATCGACCGTCTCGAGCGCAACTTCCGAGCGTCGACCGGCCTGGTGCCCCAGTTCTCCGGTGAGACGTACGGCGCGCTGCGCACCGGCGCCGGTGTGAACGCCCTCGGCGGGATGGCCGTCGATCCGCGCATCCAGGAGATGCACGAGATCTCCGAGGCGTGGATGCCGCACGTGAACTCGGCCATCCTGTCGTCGTGGAAGGGCTACTTCAAGGGCCAGCGCACGTTCTTCTCCGGCTGGCCGTCCGACCGGGGCCTGGTCGAGTTCGACCCCGAGACGCACATTGAGTCGACCGAGAACACCGTGTCGTACGCGATCGCCGGCGCCGACGTCATCCAGCAGACGCAGATCCTCGGCTCGCTGTTCGGAGCCAAGGCGATCTCGTCGCGCACGTTCCGTGAACGCCACCCGTGGATCGATGATCCCGAGGCCGAGGGCTCGATGGTGGACGAGGAGGCGTTCGAGGACGCGCTGCGCCAGTCGATCCTGCAGAAGCTCGTGAGCGGCGAGCTCCCCCCGACGGTGGCCGTGCTGATGCGCGATCACATGCAGAAGGGCAACGACATCTTCTCGGCGGTGCTGTTCGCTGACGAGGAGATGCGTCGCCGCCAGGCGACGGTTGCACCGCCCGCCCCCGAGGGGATGATCGCCGCACCGGAGGCGATGCCCGGCATGGCGGCCGGGCCCGGTGGGATGCAGCAGCCCTCGGCCGAGCCGATGCAGGCTGCCGATCAGGTCGAGGTGCCGCAGGGCACCGCTCGCATGCGCCAGCTGATGCAGGCGTTCCAGGGAGGTCAGTGAGATGCCCCGCAAGGCCAAGCCCACCATCTCCGGTGCGCCCGCTCAGCCGGTCGGCCCCGTTGCTGGTCAGAACTACGGTGCTGGCGTCCAGCAGATGGCGTTGCAACAGGCAATGCCCGCCCCTGACGTGCGTGCTGCGGCTCCCGCAGCACCCGCTCCAACGGATCAGCCGCCTGCACCCGTCGCGCCCGAGGGCCCGTCGGACGCCGAGCGCTTCCAGCAGGCGATGCAGGCCGCTCAGGCGGCCACACCCGAGGTCGGGCTGCTCACCCGTCCCACCGAGCGCCCCGACGAGCCGGTCACCCACGGGCTACCCATCGGAGCCGGTGCTGGCCCCGAGGTGCTGGCGATGCGTCGCGGCACGCCGACCGGCGACCAGCTGCGTCGCCTGACGCAGCTGACCGGTGACCCGCTGTTCGCCCGTCTGGCGGATCGAGCTCGAGCATGAGCGACAGCTACACGCCCACCCAGTTCGTCCTCAGCAGCGGCGGTGGTCGCAACAGCAACGCCGAAGCCGAGCAGGCCGAGTACGTCGCGACCCGCATCCGCATCATCGCCGGGCTGCACCCGTACATGGCCGAACGCCCCGACGCGCTCCTCGCGCTGGCACAGTCCGACAGCGACACCGGCACGCTTGTCAACCAGGTGACCCAGATGTACGGCATGGAGACGGCCGACACGTTCGCCACCCAGCTGCAGGGCATGGACCCCACCCAGCAGCGAGCCGTGTGGGCGAAGCTGCCGCGCATCCAGCAGATGGGCCTCGCCCAGATGGGATACCAGCCCGAGGAGCGTGACGATCCGTCGCGCTTCGGCCAGGCGCTGGGCGTCGTTGGTGACGTCGTGGGCGGTGTGCTCGGTGCTGGCGCGTCCGTCGTCGGGCCCGTGGTGAGCCCGGTGCTCGAGAAGCTGGCATGGGTCGGCAACCAGCCCGGCCACCTCTATCGCTCGATCCGGCTCATGGACGACGAGCAGCAGTGGCTCGGCCTCGCCGGAGCGGTGCTTGGTACTGCGGCCGCCGTGGCGTTCGCTCCGGTGACCGGTGGTGGGTCGCTGGCTGCGCTCGGCTGGCTGGGTGGTGGCGCACTGCTCGGCGCAACAGCCGGCGCAGCGGTGACGGCACCCGGCGACTGGAAGCGCGCCTTCAACGAGTCGTGGAACGGTGAGCGCACGTTTGACCGGGCCGCACGCTCGCGCGCCGACGAGCTCCTGGGCGACCCTCGCCTCGTCGGCCTGGCGCAGGACTTGGCCGAGCTCGATGACTTCTCGATCGACGACCTCGCCGTCGAGCTCGCAGCGTTGAAGGACGGCTCGGGCGAGCAGGTGCAGTACGCCAAGCTGAACGAGCTGGCGCTGCAGATGGGCCAGCTCGGCTCGGCCGAGCATCAGCAGGCGTTCACCGCGATGCTCAACATCCTCGCCGTGCCCGAGTTCCAGCAGGCGGTGGAGGCGCTGCAGAACGGCAAGATGTCTCCGGGCCGTGACGCGATGGATGCGCTCGGCATCGACAACGAGTCGGGCATCTACAAGCTGGGCTCCGGCGCGATCGACCTGGCGTTCACGCTCGGCGTCGATCCGCTGCTCATGGCGAGCGGCATCCGTGGCGCGGTGAAGGCTCAGCGCCTCGGCGTCGAGGTGCGCGAGGGCGCCGACCTGGCCACGGCGCTGTACGCGAAGTTCGAGATCCCGAGCGTGCGCCGTCTCCACGAGGAAGTCGTGAAGGCGTTCAATGGTGTGGATGGTGTGGTCGACGTGCGTCGCCTCCGCTCGATCGGTCCCGAGTTCGAACGGATCATCCCCGAGGTGCAGCAGTACCGGGCGGCGCTCAACGCCATGAGCGGCAAGGGCCGGGGCCCGCTGACCGTCGAGGAGTTCCAGACGTTCCTCGCTGGCCAGGGCCATCTGTCGCCGGTGCTGCGCGGCGTCGGCACGGTGCGTGGTGCCGGGCGGATCGTGCTGAAGGACTGGTCGCCCATGCGCCAGGCGTACCGCGAGTTCGCTCACGACGTGCGTGGGTTCGTGCACGGTCTGGCCGACCCGGCGATGGAAGAGGCGTACATCCGGCGTGCGCTGAAGTCCGGCCAGGAGAACCCGAGCATGCTCGACGTGCTTCCCGACGGCATGGCCGACGAGATCACCACACATGGCCTGATGGACAACCCCTGGCGCTACTCCGATGATCAGAAGTCGTACCGCTTTGGCCGGAGCATCGGCTCGCACATGCCGTTCGGGGCGTCAATCGGCAAGCTGATCGACACGATGACGACGATGGCCCCGGCCGGCCGCTCGATCGCGCTCACCGGTGAGAACGCCGCCCGCGACGTCACTGCGATGACCGAGATGGGCACGTATCTCGGCATGCCGTCGTGGGTGCGCAGCGCGTGGAAGGACGCCATCCTCACCAGCGCTTCGGGCGCTGAGCGCCAGCTGCTCGCGATCGGCTGGCTCGACAACGCGCTCACGCTCGCTGGCGGCCGATCGAGTGCCAAGCTGGAGGAGCTGACCGACCAGTTCATCAAGCAGTCGAAGCAGATCTACGGCTTCAACGACACGATCCAGATGGGCAACAAGGTCCGCCACGTCGGCCTGTTCTCGTCGCAGACGGCCGACGAGATCGTGATGCCGTCGCTGAAGCAGCTGCGCAAGTACGCCATGAGCGGCAACATCGCCAAGATGGTCGGCCTCGGTGACCTCGAGCTGTTCGAAGGCGCGATGAACAAGGTGTGGAAGCCGGCCGTGCTGCTGCGGATGGCGTTCATCCCTCGCGCCGTTGGTGAGGAGATGCTGGCGTTCTTCCTGCGCGGCGGCATCGGTGGCCTCGGCCAGGACTTCGCCGCCCGCTCGGTCGGTGAGCGCCGCATCTACGACGAGGCCGTGGCGCTCAAGGCTGCTGGCCGCCAGGCGGAGATGACGCCCGGCCACCTCGGCGCGCTGATGCGTGGCCGTGATGCCTCGCTGCCGGCCAACGTGCGGTGGATTCAGCGTGTGATGAACCACACCGGCTGGGCCGACCCGTCGTTCCGTGTGCTCGATCGCTACGGCACGATGCTGCGCGGTGCGCTCGAGAAGGGCATCGGCGTGCGCAACACGCTCGACCTGGCCGAGAAGACCGGTCGGTCGAAGTTCGCCATCAACGCCGCCGACAAGGCCGACGCGATCCTGCTCGGCAACCAGTACTCGTGGCGGCGCATGTTCTTCGGTGGCGTCGACAGCGGGGCCGTGGATGCCGCTGTGGCGTGGGGCAAGGTCCACCAGACCTCGATGATGCGCTCGCTGGCCACGGCGCAGACCGGCCCACTGGCCGAGGTGCGTGACCCGGCGTCGGCCGTCACTCGCGCCGTGTCCGACGGCAAGGGCGGCTACAAGTACGAGACCGTCACGGTGATCCACCACGAGCGCGAGATGGCTCGCATTGGCGATGAGGCGTACGACGGTCACATCCAGCGGATGCTGACCGAGCCGCTGGAGGACCCGAAGGTCCAGGCGGCGATGATGCGCCACGTGTCGCTGGTGCGCGGCGACGTGAAGGTCAGCGACGCCGAGCTGCTTGACATCCTCGAGCCGTTGCGCTCGCTGCCTGCTGGCCCGCGTGCTGTGGTCAACGAGTACCTGGCCGACCCGAACCGTGAGACGTTCGATGCGATGATCGACTGGCTTGGTGCCCGCCATCCCGAGGTGGCCGAGGTGCTGAAGCTGCTCCCGACGTCGAAGATGCCGACGTACGACGACGTGCTCACCGCACTGCGTCAGTTCCGCAACGGCATCGAGCGCCCGTGGGAGCACGCCCTGCCCGCCACCGGCATCGACCCCGTGGACATGGCCGACGTCGTGGAGCCTGCGTGGTTCCGCGAGTCGCTGGACCAGCTGCACCTGAGCCCTGCCGAGCGCGTGCAGCAGCAGCTCGACGCCGCCGAGGGCCGGCTCGGTGACGAGTTCTGGACGCAGAACACTGACCCGCTGCCCGAGGACTTCGACTACGCCGACCCGATGGCCTACCGCCGTCGCAACCCCTACAGCGACGACCAGCTGGCCGGGTGGCAGGACGAGTACGGCGAGCTGATCGCTGAAGGCCCGCTCGACACGAGCGGCATGGTCCCCGGCCCGCGTCGCATGGCACTGCTGCAGGCCGAGCTCGATGACGCAGTGAAGTACGAGAACGAGGTCGCCAAGATCAAGTTCGGCCCCGACGAGGACGAGCTCAAGACGTTCCGCACCGAGCAGATCGACCGCGTCGTCAACGACCAGAAGCTGATCGAGGACGCACTGTCGCGCCACGGCGGCCGCGCCGTCAGCGTCGACTCGCGCACCGGTCTGCCTGTGTTCCACATCAAGCCGACGAGCGCCGGCGAGTGGGACTGGTGGCGCAGCCTGCAGCCGAACGAGCGCCGCTCGCTGGGCATGCGCTACCTCCGTGGCAGCCAGACCGCTCTCCCCATCGACACCATCGCCGCCGAGGCCGGGATGACGGTCAGCGAGTGGGGCGACGAGTTCCTGAAGCTGATCCGCCAGCACGCCGCCGCTCGAGCCGAGGCGTCGGCTGCCCGCAAGCTGTCGAAGCGTGCGTGGCGCGAGCAGTACTCCACCCAGCGCATGGCCGAGCTCGACCGGTTCGCACCGAACCGCACGCCCGACGAGATCCGGGGCGAGCTCGACCAGGTGGGCATGCTCGCCACCCGCATGCAGGAGGATGCCGACCGGCTGCTGCCGCCGCAGACGTTCCCGAACGGCACGTGGCGCGAGCGCGACGACGAGCGCCTGGCGGCGATCGTCAACGACCCGAGCGCACGCCCGACGCCCGACGGCTACGGCGACGTCGAGCCCCCGGTGCCGCAGTCGTACCGCGATCGCTATGAGGCCGAGCGCCTGGCGATGGCCGACTCGCGCCCCGATGCGCTCATCCCGCCCGAGGACGCGCTGCTGAACCTGCCGGAGTCCACGACCTACGTGCCCGCCCCCGACTACGTGGTGGACATCGACCCGGCCACCATCGATGACTTCTTCTTCCTCCTCGAGCGCGCCGCCCCCTCGGTGCGCCGCATCGAGAAGATGGGCGACGCCGAGCGCGGCTTCGTCGGCCAGCTGGCCCGTGGCATGGATCGCCCACAGTCCGGGTTCCGGCTGCGCGATCTCCGTGACGCCGTGCATGGCGATGGCCCGTCGCCGTTCTACGACCGCTGGGACGAGTCGGTGCACCGCGAGCTCGTGGACACGCTCACCAACGAGGCGATGAACCCGTACTACCACGAGGGCACCGAGACGCTGATGCGCAGCGGCGGCGAGGACACCGGCCTGGTCGGCTCGGTGATCCACCTCTACGAGGCTCCCAGCTTCCGTGGTGCAAAGAAGCTGGCGTCGTACGCCGGGTCGCCGCTGACCTACGACCAGATCCTCAACGCCGCCGTCGATCGCCGGCTGATCGAGGACAACGCCGAGGTCGTGAAGCAGATCCTCGCCGGTGGCGGCGACAACGCGTTCATGGTGGCCGACGTGCGCCTGGCGCGCGAGCTGAAGCAGATCGACGCCAAGCTGAAGAACGGCGGCCGCATCAGCGCTGCCGAGGTCCGCCAGATCAACCTGCCCCGCGACTTCCTCGACGGCCGGGTCCACGACGGCACGGTGGTGCCGCTGGTGAAGCGCTCGCAGAACTCGCAGATCGCCACGGCCGACAAGGTCAACCTGAAGGGCGAGACGCAGCTGTGGCAGGTCGAGCAGAGTTTCGCTCGGGCCCGCACCGAGCGCATCCCGGCAACCCGCGAGCAGAAGGCTCGGGAGTGGGCCCAGGACACCGCCGACAACCTGCGCATGACCTACACCCGCGAGACGCAGTCGTGGCGCCAGGCCCGCACCCGGCTCGACAAGGACGGCAACCAGGTGTCGGTCGTGTACCGCCGTGGTGCCGACGGCGAGCTGCGCCCGGTCGACCCGACCGAGCGGCTGACGCGCGAGGAAGCGTTCCTCGACAAGAACGGCAAGCCGATCGATCCGAAGAACATCTCGATGTTCGAGCTCGGCGGCGAGGCCACGCCCGGTGGCACCGTGCCGTGGGAGGTGACCGGCAACATCTTCCAGGACACGTGGGACACCCGTCTCGGCGCGCAGCGGCTCGCACCGAAGCAGCAGATGAGCATGGGGTCGGGTCGAGTCATCCCGTCCGAGGAGAAGGTGCGCGTGTTCCGCTCGCGGCGCGAGCAGATGGCGCGCCTTGGTGACGCACGCCCCACCGTCGTGTGGGGCACGCCGATGGCGTCGACGCAGAAGGAGTCGGGCTGGGACAAGCTGGTCCGCCTCGGCTTCGACAAGGTGATCGGTGGGTCGATCGACGCGATCGCCCGTCGCCCGATGGCGTTCCACTACTTCAAGCAGCGGTACACCGAGAACATGAAGCTGATCGAGTGGACGATGGACCCCGTCCTGGCCGAGAAGGCCGTCGCCGCGATCGAGCACACCAACGTCGCCCGTGGTCTCGATGCCAAGGGCCAGGAGCGCATGGCCGAGGCCGGCCGCCGCCTCGCCCATCTCGACGGCGACGAGAACGCGCTGGCCTGGTCGACCAACGAGGCACTGGCCTGGCTCCGCTCGCACGACGTCGAGACGCTGCGCCAGCGCCTCGTGGCTGCCAAGAGCGCCATCCCCCGTGCGCTCGATCCGACGATCGACAACGCCGTGGCGTCCGAGGCCGAGTGGCTGCTGTCGAAGCACCCGTCGGACGTGCTCACCATGCCCGGCGCGAAGATGACGCCGCGCGAGGTCGTGAAGTACGTCGAGTCGCAGTTGCCTGCCGGTGCGCTCGACAATCCGCTGTTCATGGCATCACCGCAGGCGCAGCGCCTGCTCGCCCAGCACCCGTCGTTGCAACACCTCCGTCCGGGCGATTGGGAGGACATCACCGCCCTGCGGAACAACCTCAAGCACATCAGCGACTCGGCGTCCGACGCAGCATCGGTCGGAGCGATCAGCGACATGATGCCCTTCATCGACTCGCACGAGTTCAAGACCCAGTTCGCTGAGTTCGGCAAGGGCTTCCTCCCGTTCTGGTACGCAGAGGAGAACTTCATGAAGCGCTGGGTGCGCGGCCTGGCCGACCAGGGCCCAGCGATGATCCGGCGCGCACAGCTCGGCTACATGGGCCTGAAGAACGCCGGCGTCATCCGCACCGACGAGAACGGCAAGGACTGGTTCGTCTACCCGGGCTCGACGCTGCTGGCCGACGCCCTCGACAAGATCAACCCGACGCTCGGCCTGGCCGCCAAGGGGATCATGTTCCAGACCCCGACCGACGCACTGCTCCCCGGTGTCAACGACCGCTTCGGCGTGCCCGCCTTCAACCCGCTGGTCACCGTGCCGGTCGATCTGGCGACGGCGCTGTTCCCCGAGCTGGCCCCGGTGAACCAGGCGCTCGCCGGGAACTTCGGCAACCGCAACGCCATCGAGCAGCTGATCCCGTCGCACGTGATCAACATCTTCAAGGCGGCGACCGGCGACGCCAGTTCGAACCAGCGGTACATGAGCGCAATGACCGCAGCGATCGCCCAGCTTGAGGCCACCGGCAACGGGTTGCCCGAGGACGCCACTCCCGGCCAGCGCGACGACTATCTGCGCCGCATCCGCAACCACGCCCGCATCATCGTCACCGCTCAGGCCGTGGCAGGCTTCTTCACCCCGGGCCCGCCGACGGCGATCAACGCCGGCGACACGGCCAGCCTCACCGGCATCGGCGTGAAGAACCCGGCCGAGATCTTCTCCAAGATGTACGTCGAGCTCGTGCGTGGCCTCGGCATCGAGCAGGGCACGATCAAGTTTCTCGAGCTCCACCCTGACGCCACCATCGACGACATGGTGGTGCCGGTCAACGGCCTGGCCGACCCCGACCTCGCCGGCGTCGTCAACCCGCTGGCCTACACCGAGTCGCGCACCGAGTCGCTGTCCGGCGCCCAGTTGGGCACGACGAACGAGGCGCTGCGGTGGTACGAGCAGAACAGCGACTACCTCGATGCCATGCCGAACGCCGGGCCGTGGTTGCTGCCGCAGGACTACCTCGACGGCCCTCGCGCCGAGTACGCGTACGACTCGCAGACCGTGTCGGGGCTGCAGCGCCGCAAGTCGCCCGAGGAGTTCCTGAACAACCTCAAGTTCAAGGAGGCGTCGGGCGAGTACTTCGAGACGAAGGCAGCGTTCGACAACGAGATCGCCATCGCGCAGGAGGCCGACAACGCCGACCGTGTCCGTGACTTGAAGCTGAAGAAGCAGACGTGGGGCCAGGTGTACCTCGCAGCGCACCCGGTGTTCGCTGAGGAGCTGGTCAACGGCGAGGGCAAGGCGCGGCGTGCAGCGGTGCTCAGCGAGCTGCGGATCGCGGTGGACGACTACCAGGTGCCGCAGTCCGCTCGCACCGACGAGCTCACCAAGGCGATCAAGCTGTTCGATGCGTACAAGACGATGCTGGCCGAGCTGTCGAACGACGGCTCGGCTGAGGGCCGAGTCAAGGTCGAGCAGTTGAAGGTCCGCTACGGCAACGCCATGGACCAGATCGTGCGGCAGAACCCCACGTTGCGGTCCTTCTGGGTGTCTATCCTTCGGCCGGAAGCATCGCTCGACTAGGAGGCCGACCATGTCGGACCCGGCACAGGACACCGAGACCCCGGCATCAACCGGCACAGCAGGCAAGTGGTTCACCTCCGAGGACTTCAGCGGCATCACCGTCGACGGCAAAGTGCTCGCGTTCGGCGCAACGGCAGCTGACTCCGACACCGGCCAGAACATCATCCAGGCCCGCATCGAGGCGGCGATGGCCAAGGCCGGCTCGGACAAGAACGATGGCGAGACGTGGAAGGCGTGGGCCGAGGGCATGGCCAACGCCATCTTCTACTCGCTGCCCGAGGACGCTCGATACGAAGAGACATTGCAGGCGATCGACCTGCGGCCGTACGTCCAGGTGGCGATCAACAACCCCGACACCCGGCCGAGCAACTACAACGTGCGGTGGAACCCTGACCGCGAGCTGCGCGGCGGCGAGGCCGAGCACGCGCTCGAGGGCTTCCAACTGGGGTACGACGAGGTCGTCGGCAAGGTGCAGCTAGGCTCAAAGCGCACCGACGAGCAGAAGGCCAGCGCGGCCGAGACGTGGCGTCAGTTCGACCCGACCACTGCAGGCATGGCGCCCGAACCGCTCATGGCATGGCGCCAGCAGCAGGTCGATGAGACGGCCACGTCGTCGGCCGAGGCCGAGACGGCGCTGCTCGACCAGGACCCGACCGCCGTGCTGCTGGGCGAGGAGGACACGGGTCCCACCGCCGACCCGATTGTGTTCCCCGAGGAGGAGCTGCGCCAGATGCTCCGCACCGGCGCGCTGACCAACCTCAACGACCTGGCGGCAACGGAGACGCAGTTCAACAAGGACGCCGGCACGAGCGGGTTTGTGCCCGTCGAGCTCGGGATGACCGGCAGCCCCGACATGCCCGGCGTCGATCGAGTCCGCCAGCGCACGCTCAATGCCGCCGACGCGATGGACTGGATCACGAACCTCAGCGAGGAAGAGGTCGCCACCCTGCAGGTGAACCTCGCGAAAGCCGGCTACTTCGAACAGCTGCAGGGGTTCACCAAGTACGAGTCGGGCTACCAGTACGACCCGGCCACACAGGCAGCGTGGCAGCTGGCGCTCACCGACTCGGTGAAGCAGAAGAAGCCGCTGCCGCAGATCCTGGCCGAGCGCGCCGTGGCTGAGACGAAGCGACGCAAGGATCAGTTCGCTGCGTTCTCCACGTCGAACAGCCGCAAGGCGGCGAACCAGATGGCCATCGACGCCATCGGCCGCGAGCTCGACCCCGAGGAGTACGAGATGGTCCGCTCGTTCCTCATCGACCTGCGCGTGAAGCGGTCCAACGCGGTGACGGGCATTGACGACATGAGCTGGCAGAACACCGAGACAGTGCAGACGGGCTACAGCCAAGACGACGTGGCCACCGCCGTCGAGCAGGCCGTCACGCCCGAGATCGCGTCGTCCAACTCGTGGAACGCTGGGCAGAAGTTGTTCCAGTTCATGGGGATGGACTTCCCCGGCACGCAACGCACGGAGGACTGATGGCCAAGCCGAACATCCCGGTCGGTGGTCCGAACGACCCCGACAACAAGAACGCCCCACGCAACGGCCCGACGAAGCCACCGCCTCGAGCGCAGCCGGTCCGTGGCGGCCTCGGACCGTCGGGCATGCCGACCGGCCTGCAGCCGGGCAACCAGCTGAACGACCCCGGCTACGACCAGTGGTGGAAGGACAACTCGATCTGGGTCCAAGAGATCGAGCGGATGAATCCGCAGCGCGCCGCCGAGGTGCGCGAGCTCGCATGGAAGTACCGGTTCGACCAGAGCGGCGATGCGCTGATCGACGCCTACTCCAAGGGCGGCTTCAACCTCGGCAAGGCGGGCGGCAGTGGCAGCAGTGGCAGCAGTGGCCGGGGCGGCGGCGGTGGTGGCAGTGGTGCGTCGAAGGAGCAGCAGTACGCACAGGCGAAGGCGTCACTCTCGGACCAGGCAGCACAGCTCGGCCTCCAGCTCGATGACGCCTCGCTGAACGCGCTGGCCAAGACGGTCGTGGACAACAGCTGGTCGAACGACATGGTCATGGACTACCTGGTCCCCGGCGCACAGAACACCACCAACGCCGGATCGATCACCGCCGGCGTCGACATGATCAAGAAGATGGCGGCCGACCAGCTGCTCGTGGTGAGCGACGCCACGGCGCGCGAGTGGTCGGCCAAGCTGGCCAGTGGGCAGACGACGCTCGACGGTGTGGCGACGATGCTGCAGGCACAGGCCACGGCGCGCTACGCGTGGGCGGCACCACAGATCGCACAGGGGATCAGCGTGCGCGACCTGATGCTGCCGAGTCGGGACCGCATCGCCCAGGAGCTCGAGATGAACCCCGAGGAGATCGACCTGCTCGACTCGAAGTGGTTGAGCATGACCCAGACCACCGACGAGAAGGGCGTCACCCGAGCGGCCACCGACAGCGAGGTCATCATGCGGGCCCGCAAGGACCCGCAGTGGGCGAACACCCGCAGTGCAGCGGCCACGGCATCGAACGTTACTACGATGCTGCGCGACTACTTCGGAGGCTGATGTGGCAACTCTCGACGCATCGTTGACGACGCCGATCGCTCCCGATCCGGTCAACGATCCCGGCAACTGGCGAGAGATCGACCGTCTGCGTCGCCTGGCCGAGGCCGAGGGGCGCACGTTCGACCCGGCCGACCCGTACAACTGGAAGGGCATCGCTGTTGCATCCGGCCCGAATGGGGCTGTTGCAACGGCCGAGCCGGGGGTCACGGCGCCGACGACGACACCAGGCACCGACCAGGCGGTGGCGGACCGCAACAAGCAGGTGTTCTCCAACGTCGCCACGATCCTCAACGACGCCGGCCTCGGCAGCCTCTACACGATCGGGCCCGACGGTACGCCGGGCGGCTGGCTGTGGACGCAGATCACGAACGGCATCGACGACTCGGCCACGTTGCAGTTGGCGTTCGAACAGACGCCTGAGTTCCAGCAGCGGTACCCAGCCATCGCGGAGATCCGTGCAGCGGGCGGCAACCCACCGAAGCCCGCCGAGGTGCGCGAGTACGAGGACACCGTTGGTCGGGTGCTCCGCCAGTCGGGCTTGCCCGCCGAGTTCTACGACACCCCGCAGGAGAAACAGGCGCTGATGGCATCGGGTCTGTCAGCAGCCGAGGTCGAGCAGCGGCTCGGCGCGTCATGGGAGCAGGTGCGCAACACCGACCCGGCAGTGCGCGCAGCGTTCACCGAGTTCTTCGGCATCGAGGGCGAAGCCCAGATGGCGGCGTTCTTCCTCGACCCGACGAACGTCCAGGCCAAGCTCGATCGCTCGGCGCGCACGGCGTACACCGCTGGCATGGGCCGAACCATGGGGCTCAACATCGACAAGACGATTGCCGATCGGATCGCTGGGCTGCCCAAGACCGATGCGGGCATCGTCCAAGACCTGCAGTCCGCAGCGACGATCGCTGGTTCGGGCCTGCTCACCGAGACGATCGGTGAGACCACGGACCTGAACGACGCAACGGCGCTCGGCTCAGTGGCGCTCGGTGACGGTGCCGCAACATCGTCGCTCGAGCGCCGAGTTCTCGAACGCCAGGCGAATGCGAAGGCTACGGTCGGCGGCGCTGCCGCAACCCAGCGCGGCATCACTGGCCTGGCAAGCACCTGAGGGAGGTGAACATGAGCGCAGCATCGAAGGACGGCAAGTACCGGGGCACGGCACAGCGGGGCACGAAGATCGTCACCGGCTCGACGTCGGCCACGACTGCCGGCAAGGGCACCGGCAAGTACGGCGGCATCGGCAAGAAGGGCAAGTGACCCACGATCAGCGGTGCAGCTGAGCACGAAGGACCGGTCCGCAGGGGTGGCCGGTCCTTCGTCGCGTCTCGACTACGATCGCCGCCGAGTCGGCCGCCAGAGGGTTCTGGGTCCGCAGCTCTTCTTGACCGCACCATCAATCGAGGAGCCATCCCATGATCACCGCACGGTTCTACGTCTCGTTCATCGAGGACTTCGCAGGCGGCAACGCCAAGGTCAACTTCGCGCCTGCCTACAAGGAGGGCCGCAACGCCAGCTGGTCAGCGGCGACCCCCTCGGGCAAGATCGAGTTGCAGGTCAGCAACCCGACGGCCATCGAGTTCTTCCGCCAGTCGATGAAGGATCGCCAGGACCTCCACATCACGTTCGACGTGGTCACCGACAGCTGAGGGTCGTTGCAACCCGGCGACGCGTGGTGCATACTGCGCGTCGCCGGGCGAGCTCGTGAGGGCCCTGGTGCAGTGGAGCTACGACGTGGCCGCTGGGACAGTCCCCACGCTTCGCCGAACGTGGGTGCAGGCAAGGCGCATGGCACCATCCCAAGGAGACACACACGTGGCCGACGACATCGACAACGACGACAACATCGCCAATCTGCGCAAGATGGCGAAGGACGGCAAGAGCGCCATCGAGCGAGCTGCTGAACTCGAGCGGGAGAACTTGTTCCTCCGCGCCGGGGTGAAGCTCGACACGAAGCTCGGCAAGATGCTCTTCCAGACCTTCACCGGTGACTCGATCGACGCCCTCGTGGCGGAGGCAACCGAGATCGGACTCCTGACCGGCGACAAGCCCCCGGCCAGCACTCCGACCTCGAACGCTCCCGCCGGCGATGACGACGACGACCAGCAGATGCGACGGGAGCAGCAGCGTCAGCGCCAGACCCTCACCGGTGGAACACCCGGTGGCCAGGTCAGCACGGACACGCCGCACCCGGTGGACGACGCCTACAAGGGGTTCCACGACGATCGCGCCAAGGGCGTGCGACTCGAGAACGCCCAGCTGGCCGTCATCGACAAGGTCCTCGTTGCCGCTGGCAAGGGCGACAAGCGTGTCATCTTCGACCAGGCAGCATGGGATCGACAGGCTCGCGCCGATAGTGAGTCGTTGCGCCGGGTGGGCTGATGCCCTCCCGACCGGTCGGGTCCTGCACCACCATTGACTGCGACGAGCACTACGCGTGCCGGCTGCGGGCGAAGGGGACGCAGGTCAGCCCCCGTGCCCAAACCACTCGGACTCAGAACTGGCGTCCAACGCCGTTCAAGCCACCGAGCTACAACAAGCAGATCATGTACGACGAACGGCCAGGTGGGCTGAAGATGCCCATCCTGAACCCGGACGGTTCGCTGGTCCGCCGCAAGCAGTTCGATGAGCACAAGGCCGAGATCACCAACAACATGCGCCGAATCCGCACCTCACAGGGAGACTGACCGATGGCTGAAGAGCTCGCAGGCCCAGCGTTCTACTCGTACAACCTCACGACCGAGACGAAGATCAACATCGACGAGTTGATCTACATCCTGACGCCGAAGGACCTGCCGCTCGTGCACGGTGTCGGCGCGGATGGCGTCCCGCTGCTGCCCTCGCAGGGCGTCGACAACACCGAGTTCTACTGGCTCGAGGAGGACGTGCCGCTGCCGCGTGGCACGCTCAACGAGGCCCTCGACAGCAGCGAGACCGGCATCGACGTCGCCACCGGTGACGCCGTGAAGTTCTCCGTCGGTGACGGCATCCGCATCGACGACGAGATCATGATCGTCACGGCGATCGACACCTCGACCGAGGTGCTGACCGTCACCCGAGGCTCGGCCTCGGAGACGAACACCACCGCCGCCAGCCACGCCGTCGGCGCCGAGATCATCGGCCTCGGCACGATCCTCATCGAGGGCGCGGTCGGCTCGGCCAACTTCCAGGGTCGGGACAAGTTCTCGAACTACTGCCAGATCTTCAGCAAGAAGATGCAGGTGTCCCGCACCGAGCAGCGCATCCCGAAGTACGGCGTGCCGAACGAGCTCAACAAGCAGATGCTCAACGCTCTGCAGCACTGCTCGCTGGGTGTCGAGCAGTCGGCGCTGTTCGGCGTGAAGCACAAGGTGACGGCCACCAACCGCCGTCAGACCGGTGGCTTCGACCACTTCGTCACCACCAACGTCGACTCGACGTCGCGCTGGCTGACCGTGGACGGCATCGAGCTCATGCTCCAGGCCGCCTACGACCTCGGCGGCTCGTTCGAGTACGTCATGGGCCAGCCGGCGATCTTCGCCGCGCTGAACAACATGACGGGCAACGAGCGCGTGCAGACCGTCACCATCGACGACGCCCGCCGTGGCCGCACCCGGGCGACGACCGTCATGACCGAGTTCGGTGAGATCCAGCTGGTGCGCAACCGCTGGATGAAGAAGTTCAAGGCCGGCGCCCAGTACGCCAACGCCTTTGGCATGAGCCGCGAGAACTTCGTGAAGCGGGTGTTCCAGCCGCTCATCACCGAGAAGCTGGCCAAGACGGACGACACCGACACGTTCATGATGGTCCAGGAGCTCGGCTTCGAGGTGAAGGGCCAGGACCACATGGCGAAGTGGACCGGCCTCGACACGTCGGCGCCGCTGCCGGCCGTCCTCGTCTGATCGAGGGCGCACAGCTACCCACCAGCGGGGCCGGGTCCTTCGGGGCCCGGCCCCTGCCGTGAGAGGATCAGCACATGGCACGCACCGAAGTTCACGCCACGCTGAAGCGCATCCGTCGCCAACTCGCAGCCGGCCACCGGTCCGAGGTGAACCTGCTGTCGGCGGCGATCAGCGACACCACCGAGACGATCCCGCTCGCACTCGAAGTCACGGCTGCGCTGATCCCTGGTGCGGTGCTCGGCATTGGCCTCGAGCTGATGCGGGTCAAGACGGTCGGTACGAGCGACTGCACGGTCATCCGTGGCTGGCTGGACTCGACGGCGGCCGCCCACGCTTCGGGCGACGAGGTGCAGATCAGCCCCCGGTTCTCGCTGCTCGACCTGCACGAGGCGATGATCGCTGAGGTGAACAGCTGGGGCCCGCAGATCTACCGGGTCGAGTCGACGGAGCTCACGGTGGCGGCCAGCCAGGAGGCGGTGGAGCTGCCTGCCGAGTTCATCGGGGCCTACGGCATCTGTCGCGTGGCGCGCAAGTACTCCACGGACACGACGCGCTGGCCGGACCTGCCGGTGCGCGTCACGCGTGGCGAGGTGGGCTGGACGGGTGCACCGACGAGCGGCATCCTGCTGCGGATGATCGACCCGGTCGACAGCGGCACGGTGTTCGTGCTGGCTGCCATGCCAATCACGCTGACTGATCCCGACCTGACCGACGATCTGGTGACGGACCACAAGATCCCCGAGTCGATGATCGACGTCCTCGAGATGGGCGTGAAGCTGCGGGTGGCGCACGACGCTGAGTACGCACGGGCGTCGCGACAGGCGCAGGACGACAGTCGCCGCACCGAGGAGTCACCGGCGCAGGGGTTCACGCAGCCGATGCAGTTCGGGGTGGCGTTGTACCGCAACCGGGTGCAGCAGGAGGTCAACAAGCTGCGCGCCCAGTACCCGATTCGGATCCGCTGAGATGGATCTCGATCTCCACGGGGGCTACCCGTTCTTCCTGGGGTCGATCAGCGGCTCGAGCGAGGATGCGACGACGGGGCCGGTCACGCGCACGGTGCCTGACACGATCCGCCTCGACGGGTACACCTACGCCATCGAGCTCGCGCAGATGCGGTTCGCCAGCCAGGACACGTTCCGTGACGCTGTGCTCGCTGGCGGTAACCCCAACGACTCGCTGTTCAACGCGAAGGGCGCATGGGCCCGCTACGTGTACTCGTGGCATCACGGCTCGGACCAGGAGATCGGTGACTTCGCAGAGGAAGCCGACCCGTTCCGGTTCGAGTCGTCCGATGGTGCGGACCCGTGGTCGCAGTACGAGCTGTCGATGCAGCGCGCCGTCGTCAGCCGGCGCACGGTGAGTTCGGCAACACCGCTGCTGATCCGCTCGGCCGACTACGTGTTCTGCGCTGACGGGCCCGACCTGTACCGCACGACCGATCTGGTGACGTGGACGGCGATGACGGACCCGGGCGGCGACATCCAGGCCATGTCGACTGACGGCACCGACCTCTACGTGGCGACCACCACGAAGGTCGGCAAGTACGTCGGCTCGGGCACCACGTTCACGGCGTTCGGCACGCCGGTCACCGGCAACGTCACCAACGTAGCGTTCGGCGCCAACCGGCTGCTGGTCGGCATCGACAACGTGCTGAAGGAGATCGGCTCGGGCGGCACGCAGACGACGATCCGCACGCACTTTCAGCCGGCGTTCCGCTGGACGACGATCTTCAACATCGGCTCGCGGATCTACGTCGGTGGGTATGCGGGCTCGAGGTCGGAGCTCTACACGCTGACCACTGACTCGGCGGGCGTGCTGGTGCTGTCGAACGAGGCGGCACCATTGCCCACTGGAGAGCTGCTGCGCACGGGCATCCCGTACGGCGGCGCTGCGCTGCTGTGCACGTCGAAGGGCGTGCGCCTCACCCAGATCAGCGGCGACGGGACGCTCTCCTACGGTCCGCTGATCGAGGACGTGGGCGACGTGCGCTGCGCGACGGCCGACGGGCGCTTCGCCTACGTCGGCTGGTCGGTGTACCCACGCACCGGTGACGCCGGCGTCGGTCGCATGGCGCTCGACACGTTCGTCAACACGCTGCAGCCCGCCTACGCGTCCGACGTCTCTGCTGTCGGTGTGACCGGCACGGTCACTGGTGTCGCCCGACTCAACGGACGCACGGCATTCGCTGTTGCAACGGGCTCTGTGTACGTCGAAGAAGCATCGGGCGCCTACGTCACTGAGGCCAACCTGTCGTCGGGGCGGTTGTACTACGGCACGATCGAGGCGAAGCGGCTGATCGAGCTCGACGTGAAGTTCACCCCGTTGGCCAGTGGGGAGCAGATCACCGCCACGGTGCTGAACCAGGACGGCACGACTGTCGGCTACGGCGTCGAGTCGAACAACAACGCCACCGAGCTCAACGTCGCGCTCAACGGCACTCGTGTCGACTGGGCGCAAGTCGTCATCCGGCTCGAGGGAGATGGCACCACCACTCCGCAGGTCAACGGCTGGCGCATGCGTGCGTTCCCGGCTCCGCCCGGCGTAGTGCAGTGGGTGGTCCCAATCATCAACCACGAACGCGTCGTGATCAACGATGGTCAGGGTCAGGCGATGGCGCAGAGCCCGGTGACGATCCGCGATCGCCTGGTCGCGTTGTTCGAGTCGAAGAAGCTGGTCACCTACTCCGAGGGTGATCGCACGTACCGTGTTCGGGTCGAAGGATTCGAATCACAGCCGGCGAAGTGGACCGACGACGGGTCGTACGTGCAGGGGCTGTTCATGGTTCAACTGGTCAGCGCATAGGAGCAGACGATGGCACTCGAGAACATCAAGAAGGTCTACAACGGCGGCACGGTCGCAACTACGTTGGCGAGCTCGATCAACGACGTGGCGACGAGCATCGTGCTGACGGCCGGGGCAACGTACCCGACGGGCAGTGACGGCCCGTTCGTCATCGCCATCGATCGTGGCCTGTCGACCGAGGAGAAGATCCTGTGCTCAGCGCGCACGGTCAACACGTTGACGGTGCAGCAGCGTGGCTACGACGGGTCGACGGCGCAGGCGCACACGTCGCCGGCAGCGATCATCCTCGTTGCAGACGCCCATGCCATCCAGCAGGCCAACTGGATCGTCAACGGCTACAGCGAAGCCGGGACGAAGGGCACCACCGGGCATCCGCTGGTCGGCACGTCGGGGCTCCCGGCGTGGCAGCAGCTGGGAACGGCAGGCATCGCTGACTCGGCGGTCACGGCGGCCAAGATTGCAGACGCGACGATCACGGCAGCGAAGATGGCCGCCGACTTTACGGTTGAGCGCGTCGGTGGTGTGTGGACTGCCGGCGAAACAGTGCCCAACGGCGGCGCGTACATCTCGTGGGACGTCGAAGCGGCCGACACCGACGGGTTCGGTGTTGCGGGCAGCGACACGATCACCATCCCTGCAGGGTTCGGTGGCGTGTACGCCATCCACGCGATTGTCTACGGCCTCGACGGTGGCTACCAGTTCTCCAACTCGCAGGTCGGCATGAGCATCGAGGTCGGCGGATTCACGATCTTGACACCGTTGACGACGGGCACGACGAGCCAGTTGTCGATCATCCGGCCCATCTCAGCTGGCGGCACGATCAAGGTGTTGATCACGAACACGACGGGGAGTTCGCGTACGGTGTCAGCGCAGCTGTACGTGTACCGACTCACGGCGTAGCTGCTCGACCCCGACCACCGCTCATCGAAAGGTCCCATCACATGAGCTGGCCAAGCCGCCCCTTGTTGAATCCGTCCGACGTCGACCAGTCTCGCAACGGTTTGCTGTTGCCCGACGATCTGAAGGATGTGTTTGCCCCCGGCCTCGGGATCGGCAAGGCACACCACCAGTTCGCTCGAGCGCATCGCGCGCTGCAGTTCCAGATGTGGGCCGAGACGGGACAGTCGCTCACGTTCACCTCGCTGGCCGACGTCTACCGCACCTATCAGGTGCAGGAGGCGGTGTTCCGCAAGCGGCGCACAACGAAGTACAACCCGATCACGTGCCAGTCGAAGACGAAGCGGAAGTTCTGGAACGGCGAGTGGTGGTACCTGCTGCGGTTCATGGCCGAGTGCGCGACGCCGGGCAAGTCGAACCACGGCAACGGCATGGCCGGCGACATGGCCTTGTGGGTGGAGATCAAGCCGGGCGTCTGGCGGATCATGGGTCTCGGCACGAACGAATGGGCGGCCGCCTGGGCGCTCGAACACTTCCCGACGTTCGGGTTCTACTGGAACGTGAGCTCCGAGTTCTGGCACCTCGAGTTCTGCCTGGGCGACGTCGTGCCCCAGCGCGTGCTCGACGTCGAGAACATGATCGGCCTGCCGTACTGGCTGAAGGCGGCCTGACCGTGCTGGCAGTGATCGACCCCGGCCTGGCCGTCGTCATCGTCGCGCTCATCTCAGCGATCGTCGCTCCGACATGGCTGCAGGTGCTCGCCAACAACCGGCGCGAGAAGGAACGTGACGAGCGCGACAAACTGCTGGCAACACGCCTCGACGGGTTCGACAAGGCGGTGAACAACGTGGGCGAGGGCGAGCCGTCGCTGATCCAAGAGGTCAAGTCGATGCGCGCCGACGTGGACGAGATCAAGCGCCACAGCAGCTGGGACCGCCACGTCCTCGAGGCAGTCGCTCGCCGTGTCGGCGTGAGTGTGGAACCCTATGACGACTGGAAAGCGAAGGTCGCTGCCCAGGAGAAGGAGGACGCAGCGTGAAGCCGCTGAAGAACACCACGACCGCGACGATCCGCACGACGGTCAACGGCACGGTGCTGACGGCAGTGGCCGCCATCATCGCCAAGCTGACCCACACCGACGTGAGCACCGACGACCTGCTGCCGTACCTGCCGGCCGCGCCGATCGTCATCGGCGTGTTCTACCGCACGTCGCTGTGGCTCACCGACAAGTTCCCCACCGTGGGGTACATCCTGTTCGGCAAGCGCGACGAGCCGATCTACTGATGGCCGGCGCACCGAAGAAGAAGATGATGAAGAAAGAGACCTACGCGTCTCCGGCCGCCAAGCGCAAGCACGAAGCGAAGGAGTCGCCGGCGATGAAGCGCAAGGAGCGGAAGTCGGGCAAGTCGTAGCTGTTGGCCCCCACCACCCGTCCAGCCCGGTCAGGTGGTGGGGGACGATGGCTCCTACCCGGAAAGGAGAGCAGTCACCTGCGTCATGGGTCGGGGGCTCAGCGTGCCATCGTTACCGCATGCGAGGGTACGTCACTTGATCGCCAAGTGACGGCACACCTCGACGAGCTGTTCATCGGTGAGCATCCAGCGACCGTGGCACACGTGGTGCAGCGTGACGCTGTTGACGCCCGTTCGCTCGGCCAGCACGCGCAGGCTGATCTTCCGCTCGAGCATGGCCAGCTTGATCGTTGCGCCCATGGTGATCATCTGCTCGCGAGACGTCCTAGCGTCGACTCGCATCTGGGCTCGTTCACCGGCCATCGTTGCCTCCTGGTAGTTCGAGCTCGGCTCGCTCGAGTGCTGCCGCCCATGCGTGACCGGCGCGGGCATGTTGAGCGAACTGCGCTGCGTGTTTGCGAAGTCTGGAGATCTCCATGTTGGTCACCAAGTAGCCGAGCGCCAAGAGGTCTTGCACGCTGCACTCGAGCTGATGGGCAGCGTTACCCCACGCAATAGCTGCAGCTCGGGTGACCGTCGATGGCAGCAATCCGTGCGCCGCTGGCGCCCAGGCGTGGAGATGGACGCCGCTTCGCCACGTTTGCACGACAGCCCGAGCGTTGCGATCTTCGAGATCATTTGCCATCAGGCCTCCTTGGGGTAGGCGCGCATGATGACGCCTTCGGGTTGGCTCGGTCGGACGAGCAAGATGTTGGGCAACACGGTGATCCACTCGGTGGTGTCGTCGGGCCAGCACCGCCACTGCTTCACGAGGTAGTCGATGACCGGCTTGTCCACGATCCAGTTGGCTCCGTCACGGCCTCGCTCCTGCTGGAAGAAGTACGTGAACTGGACGTCGCACGGTGGCAGCTCGCGCGGGATGCGAAAGTTGGTGCACTGCACCATCGCGATCTGCTGCCACGCCTGCTTGGTCTTGTACTCCTTCGACCAGTGGCCGCCCTTGCGGTTGAGGTTTAGCCAGTCGACACCGTTTCGTGGCAGCGGCAGCGTGAACAGCGGTTCGCGAGAGATGTTCAAGGAAACGCGCGCGGTCACGAGCGCCTCCATCTGGTGTTCGGACGGCCGGTGACGTGGCGAGCGCAGACCCCGAGCCACTCGCGCAGATCGGGGGCCCAGCGCGAGTCGACGGACTCCTCGTTGCAGTGGCCCCAGTCGCACGTGAACGTCGGTGGATCGACGGGCTTCTCTGGCTGGTCGGCGTTCAAGAATCTGGGGTCAGGCATCGGTCGCCACCTTGGCCTCGAACTGCTCCCAGGGAAGGCGGTCGCACTCGTACAGGAACACGTGGCGATCGCAGCGCTGGCAGTGCAGCGACGGGGCGATGTTGCCCTCGTCGTTGAGGTGCCACGGTGGCGGGAGCCGCCACGTCTCGACGTGCTCAAGGATCGGTTGCCGGTCGGCACGGTTGCACTCGTGGCGGACCCACGGATGCCCATCAGGGTCGAAGGCCCAGTCGAACCAGAGGAAGTCGGCGCTCATCGCACGACCTCGGGACACGTCATGCACCCTCGGACGAGATCGTCGGGGCCGAACACCTCGGAGATCGTGAACGGGCGCAGGGACGAGAACCGGACGGGATGACCCCACGTGTGGACGTGTCGCACCTGGTCATCGGGTACGTCGTTCAAGGAACCGCGCGCGGTCACGAGCGGGGTCCCATGTAGTTCTCGTCGGTCACCAACTCGACCGCACCCGAGGGGTACAGCACGATCGGTGGGCATGGTCAGTCCTCCCTGGTCATCGGGTACGTCGTTCAAGTTCACGCGGTCACCGCCGAGAACAGGACGCCCTCATGTCGGCCAC
>ERZ869921.414-NODE-414-length-27528-cov-4.218323_pt1 | contig 27528 bp, 40 predicted proteins | sample MGYA00579310_ERZ869921 | MGnify/ENA primary metagenome ERZ869921 (study PRJEB32216, sample SAMN09231816) | wastewater metagenome | place: USA: Maryland | collected 2016-06-21 | study: EMG produced TPA metagenomics assembly of the PRJNA472060 data set (Reclaimed... | reverse complement strand
CTGCGAGAGGCGTCCTTGAAGTCCTGGAAGCTGTTGCGCTGATCTTTGTCGATGCCACTCACCAACGTCCGCATGTTCTCCATCTTGTTATCGACAGCGGTATTGACCATGCGAATCAGCGTGTCATTCGAGACGACATCAGCTAACACACTGCGTAGGGTGTTTTCGAGCGTGCGACGGGTAATTACTTCGTCGGTGATAATGGGATCAGGTAGCATAAACGCCCCTGTAATACTCAATTGGGTGTAGCATGGGTATAGCCTCCGTCATTCAGGTGACGTATAGGTTAGGCAGGCGGGGCAGCTTTCAACCTGCCCCTATGCCGCTTCTTTAGTGAGGATTATAGAACACTTGTGCTAATAGGTCAAGTTTACCGCTGATTTTACCCCCTAAATATTGGGGGGTATACAACCAAGGTATAATCATGATTTAATGTATTCATAGATCGATACACAAACGGAGTTGAAAAAATGAATACAGTAGAAATCCTCAACAAAATCAACGCTCATCAAATCGAAACTGGAAGCGCGATCACAACCAATGAACTCGGATTAGGGAATAACACATATCACGCACTTGGCGCGCTAGAATTTCTCGGATTTATTATTCGTTTTCAAGAGAATGTAGTAATTAGTTACGAGGGCTTAAAAGCCCTCAAGGTTATGCAGTAAACGACTATGATTAAGCTTACACGCGACGGTAATCAATACACCTATAAAATCCGCAACACTACATATAGAATTTGGAAAAATTGTGAACGAGGTAGTAGTTGGTATGGTAATTGGATAATTCAGAATGAACGCGATCCATACGGCTACAGCGATCCTATTAAATCCCTCCATTCTTGTTGAGAAGCATTGACGGATATGCAAAATCATCCAGATGTGTATGACATAAAATAGCAGGAGTATAGAGATGGACAAATTTGATTTAGTTGAATATTTATCAGGACTAGGGCTTAAAGCTACCTACCCAACAGATTTGGCGCATCAGTTTATTAATATGAAGATCAGCGACACGCCCCCTAGTTTTCAAGCGACATTCAACAACGTATCACCTGTAAATCGCTCTAGCATGGATTCTTTTGCTGATATTGTGCGGGCTTGGGAGATGGGTGGATTTGTTGAGTTGACGGAATACCAAGTGATTGATTTTCTCCGACAGCATCCAGAATGATTAAAGATCGTAAAATAATGAAGCCCTATGTTATTAAATTCACGGACGAGCAGATCAAAGCGATTAACGCCGCCTTCCCTGATGGCAGTATGGCATTAAGTGAAAAAATGAGGGTATTACTGGCTAATGCGTTGATAAATCGCGGTATTGACTGGCCCAGTACACCTAAACACGGAGGCAAACGAACTGGCTCCGGTCGCAAATCGGCACAATAACCCCACCGAACAAGGCTAGAGAAGCGCTCATACAACGCACGAGGCTACAGGCGCAAGCGCTCATTGAGCAACTACGGCGCGAGGGTAAGTTATCCCCTACCCCGCCCCCACACTACCCCTGATTCTCTAAGTACATGCTGCAAATATCAATCGCCACTGCCAGCGCTGACCTACCACGCCACTGTGTTAGCCGCTACACGGCCGTTTAACCGTACTGCCGGGATAGCGGTTCCTGCTGTCCACGTCGCGGTGATAATGTCCAATGTGGACGGGTTGTAGCTGCCCGCCGCGCCGTTCTTCGTCTTATATTGCGGGAGCGCCATACCACCGTTACCGGCTGCCTGCGTACCTACGCCAAAAGTATTCGTACCGCCGTCATTCTGGATAAACAGCCAATACGCCCCCGGCGGAAGATAAGTAGGCGGGGATGATGCCGCTGAAGTACGGGCAGAGGCCGCCGCTGCTGTAAACGCGTCAGAGGCGTTTGACTGCGCGATACGATCCACGCTGTTAGAGGCGTTGGCACGATCTGCATATATAGCCCACCGCCACGACCGTGATAGTGTTGTGTCGGTATTCCAAAGACTCACCGACTGCAAAAGCATATGTCCTGCTAAAAAGATGGGAACCAACATGCCGCCATTGGTTGCGGCAAGGTTAACCGCTGTCGCTGACGCCTGCGTAGCGGAATAGCTCGCAGGCGTGGCAAACGGCATGTAGCCATAACCGCCGCCGCTGCGTTCTCGTGCGCCGTCATAAACTTTTAGCAGTTTGTCGGTACTATCCCACTTCCAATAGCCCTCAGTCGTGGTTAATGCGCTGCCGGTCGTGGGCGCTCTCATCGTTGCGCCGTTCGCGTCAATAGCGCCTGTTAGCGTGGCACCTGCTATAGCAGGCGTTGTCATGCTTGGCGAGGTTGCGCGAACGCTGTCACCTGTGCCAGTTTTCGTGTTTGCGGTTACTGTGCCAGCGGTAACGATCAAATCACCTGTGGATGCGCTCAAGTCTGCGCCCGTACCACCGCGAGCAACGGCTACTTGCCCACTGGTAATGAGTGAGGCAGGGATAGCCGGCAGACTGCTCTTAATCGCGCCGTTTGAGTCGTATAACTGCCACGACATATTATGTTACCTCCAAGATGCTACAACGAACGGTTACATTCGGGCTTGAGCCGGTCGCTTTGGCCCATAACGCCTCGCCCTGCTGTAAAACGTGTATATCGCTGCTGTTAGCATATTCAGAGGTCAATAGCACTAAAGACGCTGGCCCTATGCGCTCCGTGTCGGCTATGGTGTTATTCGTGCTAATGGCGAGGAGTACCGTTGCGGTATTTGCGCCCAGGTTAAGCACCTCCATAAGCCGCGTATCTGCCCTGCCCCCGGTCGGGACGGTGTACACACTGCCCCCGTTGCCTTCGACTAACTGTGTCCATGTAGCGCTTGCTGTGATGTTAATCACGAGCTGCCGTGTTTGACTTGCCATCTATATGACTCCTAACCATATCATTTCGCGTATTTCGTCGTCTGTGAACGTGGTTGAACCCCCGCCCCCGCCGCCGGTCGAGGGCGGAGCCATAAACGGGCGAAGGTCTATATTCTTTGTAGGATCTTCGTCTAGCGTGGTTATATCCCCGTCCAGGAACCAACCCCAGATACTCATAGATGTACTAGCGGCCTGCTGCCTGCATTCGTCTATGTCCTCCTCTGTAATGGCGTCCGTGATGAGTTTCGGCGTGCTTGCGAAGGCTTCTAGCGTTAGGTCGTCTTTAAGATACACGCAAGCTATACAGCGCTCACCCGTTGCCGGAACAAAGCTGCTCAAATCGATCTCATCCGAGAGGAATACATGCGCCACGCCGCCTATTTCAATGTACCCTTGCAACACGACCACATACAGCGGCTTACTGCTGTCTAACGACCGTTTACACTGGAATTGGGTAATATCGGCGGTTTGCGTAACCGTTGTTTGCGGGTCGCCGGGATTGGTGCTCGCAGGGTTAGAGCCGCTTTGCAGGAAGCCGCGCCGGTAGACACGGAGAATTATTTCCTCACCTCCGATATAACCGACTTCTATCGGGATATTATCGGCAACCGGAATATTCGCATTTGTGTCTACAGGAAATGGGACGGGCAAGGTATAACGCCCTGCCAATTGGAAGCGCACATACATGCGGCCTGAGTTATCGCGTAGGCGCGGATCGCCTGAGCCGGTGCCGTCACCCGTATAGCCGATGCGTATATCAACGTTATTCTGTTGTCTGTGAAAGCCTATTGCTTTGTCGAGCCTATCAGCCATGTTTTTATCCGTATAAATCCAACGATTTAATCAAATCCAATGGCAAAGTTCGTTCGGTAATGGTCAAACTGCTTTGATAATTAACAACTAAAGCTACCTTATCGCCGTTCACGAAGGCCGCGTATTTCTTACTTGTTTCACCGCGCATTGTGGTAATTGCGAACGCATCAGCGTCTAAGGCCGCGCTGAATGACCACGTACTACCACGATCCAGACTTACAGCGAGCTTGACCGTACCGCCAAAGTCGGCTAGTGCCAGGATGTGCGTAGCGCTGCCACTGCTCAGCCAATGGACGCTCAAGCAGCGCGGGCCGGTCGATAATCCTTCGTCACCGCCCGAAACAGGCGTAATATCGGCAAATGCCGCGCCCACTGCGGACACGGCCCACATACTTTCGCCCGCATCTAAAGCACTTGCTAAGAGGATATATTGCGGGTTAGTTGACGAATTACCACCCGTCGCGGTATGCAGATAACGCGGGACATAGCCACACCCCTGCGTTTTAGCGCTGCCATAGTCAGACCACGCGCCGCCGCTGGTATCGCTGCGCGTTTGCCCATTTCCACCGGCTAGAATGGTTGTACTCGCTTTAGCCGGATCGATCCAGGCGGATAGCGTATCGATGATTTGCACACCCGTAACAGAGCCGCCCTGATTCGCGCTAAACTGCGAGGTAAACCCACTTGAACCGCCTACAGCGCCCGCCGGGGGATTCCCCACGCCCGAAATAATGATCGATGTGAGGGTAATATCAGGGCTTGAGCCGCCGCCGTTGCCGATGTCTATTTGTATCGTGGTATCGCGCCCGCTAACGCTCTCGGTACGGTCTACAGTGGTAGCCGTATCCCCTACCCACGAAGCGGAGCCGGTGCCGACGGTTATATGTCCGTTGTCACTTGCAGGTGTACCGCTAAAGGTGTAAATCAGTTCCACGCTCGTGACGGTCATACTCGTGGCAGAGGTGTATTCGATATAGATTACCTTACCGCCGTGTCCCGTGACCGACTGCCACCCGCCGCCGCCGTAGGTTGCACCACTATCCAAACCCACCCACCCGCCGTCATTCACGGTAAAATCAAATGTGAGCGTCCAGGGGCCGGCTGACGTACCCGTAGCAATAATGCTCCCGTTTGCGTTACAGGTTCGCATTTCCGTGTAAAGGCCGTCAAAACTATCGCCCGCCGTCCACACGACCGGATAGGCGCTGAAGTCGTCTGTATACCAAAACCGGCTTGATTCGTCGGTTGCGTTGGAAGTCAGCAAATACGCCCCGCGCGTGGTAAACGGATCAAATAGCGCTTGCTCTATTACATCGTCAGCGTCTAACGTACTCGGCACAATATCGCGCGTGTACGGGCTTGCCATCGTGCGGAGCGTAGTCGTCAGTAACAGGCTTTGCACGCCGTCCAGTTCACCGCCTATGATCGCTGTAGAGCCATCCCGCGTTAAGGTTAAGACGACCGGCACCGGCACCTCTGGCCCCGTCGGCAATGGCGGGATGTAGATCGGTGGCACCGGGAAGGATGGGATACTAGGAACGGGCGGGTAATTCGGGACGGTCGGCCCACTTTGCGGAGGGTAGACAATCGTTAAGCCCTTCGTAATGCCAACGGTTTCACGGATAAATGACGCTTTAATCTCCGGCACGCCTTCCGCGTTTAGCGATAGATCAATGTCAGTCAGTAACCACCGAATATCATCGGACAAAACGGTTTTGGTCGTCTCTACACCATCTACGGTTAAATCTGCATCCCCCGTAAAGGTGTACCATGTGTTGAGCGAGGGAATGAGAGCGCTGTACCACCCCGGCGCGAATACCGCCTCTAATTTCTCTTGCTCCTGCGCCATTTCGAGCGCGTTGGTAGCACGTACCTTTAGGGCGCTATCGGCTGCGACTTGCCCTAAATTCGCCGTTAGCACCTGCTTATCTAGCGTCCTGGTCTGACTGCCACCGTCTTGAGCCACGCCGGGCGCTAACGCCTCCGTAACCGTGTAAATGCCGGTTGTACTGTTATAACTGCCTGCTGCGGCTGATAACTTGCCAACAGGCCGCGCCCCGTCCTGCTTCCAGTTGATGCTAATCAGGTCTGAGGTTGTCAAGTCAGCACGCACGACAAGCGCATTTCTTAATGTGCTGTTTTCGAGCATACAGGCGTGGCGTACAACTTCAACTTGCCCTGCCCCGTTGATCTGGAGCGCGGCGTTAATGCTAAAAGCCAAATCGTTCGCGGCGGCTAACACGTCACCTGATGGATTGCGAACTGGAGCTAAATAGGTGTTAGCCGTGCTGTCAAACTCAAGGTTGTGCAGTTCTAGGAATGTCGAGTACTCCGATAGCAGGTAAGCAATCGCCCGCCATATCGTCAGGTTGGTGATATGGCTCCACTTCGTAGGGCTTGCCACGTTGAGCATTTCAAAGGGGGGCTGCTCAGTCCGTGCGAGTTGTGTGAGTGGCCCCTCGACCGTGTAATCGGCTTTGCTTTCGCGCGTATATTGGGCGCTGGCTTGCGTGGTGTTGTCACGGTTGCGAATGCGCCCCATGAAAATAATGTTATCACCCGTCAATGGCCCGTCTAAATCCTGATAGGTATCATCTGACCAAATCGTTATTTGAGTCAGGTCGAGCAACCCCGCAGGCGCTACGTAGTTGGTTAAGGTCGCATCGTAGCCGGTGCCTACAGACGCTGTTATCTGCACATTCTCAACGCTCATGAGTTGATAGGTGTAGGTCGATCCGTGTGCATGTACTTCGATGTGACGAACCGCCGCCCGCCCGCCGTTATCGGTCACGGTAAGGTGAATCCACCTGTGTCCTTCAGGAAACGTCACTGTGATATTTTGCGTCGATCCAGAGCCTACGGTTATTGTGCCGTCTCCGACATTCCACGACCACGACGAAATAGACGCGCCGCTAGTGGCTGCGAGTGCGAGAGGTGCAAGCGACAGCGTAAGCACACCGCCGCTGATGTCGCCCGCGTACACCGATTTGAGGTTATAGACAACCGGCAATAACTGCCTGAAACTTATATCCCAATCGTTATATTGCACGCTTGAGACTTCACGGGCGAGTTTATCAGCTATTTGAAAGTCATCGATAACCCAAATATAGTCGTTATCACTGACTTCAATTGACGTTTCGTTAATGTAGAGTGTAGGTGCGGACGGAGATTTACGAACTCGCCCCGCCCAGTAGCCTAGCGTCATGTCGTTGGTATGCGAGAGGATAACACGCATCCCCGGCAAAACGTCCGCTAGTGTACCGCTGCCCCCGTCATAGGTAATCTGAGCGAATGAGTCGGTAAAGGTCGCCTGATTCACCCGCATAGAGTACACAACGTCATTAGGGCATACGGATATGCGGACACGGTTTGTAAAGGTTGAGTACCCTGCTACCGTACCGCGTAGGGTTTCGAGTTGATCTGATGTGAGGGCGATTTGTGCCATTTACAGCGCCACCAAGTCATAAAAGAGGAAGGCAACATTAGAGTAACCGTTCAGGGTAAAATTAAGGTTCTCAGTAGGAACAATCAGATAGGCGTTATAGTTGGCATAGGCTTTGTTTTGCCAGCGTGTACGGATCGTCACCGCCCCCTCGTAGGTGTCCTGCATATAGCGGTATTGTTCCCATGTAACACCCATCATCCACTCCTGAGCGTCCTTGCCTACTTTCGTTACAAGCCCGTCAAGGCGTAGCAGGCTTCTTTTTGGCTTATAGAGCTGTTGTGCGGCTGGCTCGGCAAACTGAATATTACTCGTGGCAGTAATTGAGCCGATGAGGGTCAACCCCGCCGCGTTATCATGCCCCGCCGCTATTTTGTACTCGGTAAAAGTTGGCATTAGCGTCTATTCATCCTCTCAATGGCTTCGGCGGTTACGTCTCTCGCCACTTTCGTCATTTTCGCGGCTATGGCGTTGGGATCACCGCCCGTGATGGTCACAGGTATAGACACGGTTACAGCGCTGTTAGACGTGCTGTTACCCCCTGCCCCGGCGAATAGTGGCGTCCGTGTCGGGAAGCCACCTACGCGGAGGCCGGAGGCGCGTATGTTCTGCGAGGGTGTAGCCGATGTGCCACCGCCGCCCGCGTTATTCGTGCCGTTTTGCACGCTGTTGAGGAGTGCCTGAGCTTGTGCCAGTGTCGAGGCGTAAGCCTGTTTAATCACGTCCTGCGTTTGAATAACAAGCTGCAAATCAGCAATCGCCGCGCTGGTCTTAACGGCGCGTTCGTTGGCTAGTTTGGCGTTAAGGTCTGCATAGTCTTGATTCGCTGCGACTTGTGCCAGTACCCGCGCCCGTCGTCTATCGGCTTCATTCTTTTTGAGTGCCGCATTAGCCGCTGCAATCTGGTCTGCCGACTCTTGCGCGTAGGCTTGTAAGCGCTGCTCATGCTCAAAAGCAAACTGCCGGCTTGCATCTTCATTCTTCTGGTTGAACGAGTCTAAACGTGCTTGCTCCTCAGCATTGAAATTCTCATTCGAGCGCGAGATAGCCCGCTGTAAATCCCGCCGGTTCTGTGCAATCGCCGCAAAATTACGGTCTAAGCCGTCTGAAAACTCTTGATCGGCTGCATCCTCGCGTAACTGCTTAAGGTCGAGTTCGTGGCGTTTACGCGCTGCGACTTCCTCACGTTGGAAGGCGATTTGTCGTGTGAGGCTGTTAAAGTTCGCACGTTCAGCGGCGTTCTCATTATCACGTGAGAGTTTGAGAGCGCTTGCCGCTTGACGTTCTTTGAGGTCGTCTAATATCTTTTGCGCGTTTTCGGCTGCTTTGGCGTTGATACTAATCAAGTCATCGGCTAACTTTTGGCCGATTGCGGTACGGTCTGCCGCGCCCTTAGCGTCAATCGCTGCTAAGTCTTTATTGAGCTTTTCGACAATGGATACTTCTTTGTCGGCTTTCTTCTTGGCTTCCTCGGCAAACTTCGCAATCGCATCCCCTAATGGGGCAAGTTTCGTCTTTGCTTCGTCGCCTAATTTGGTCAACGCGCCTAAAATATTCGTAAAGAAGTTGTTTGTACCGTCACCCACTTTGCTTAGGCCTGGAGCCGTGCCGTCGATTTGTACGCCTAACTGCTGCAAGTTCCCGCGTAGGATGTCGATTGAACCAGATAACTTAATTTGCTCCGTTACGGTTTCATCGATTGTCTTTTGTATTTCGTCGGCTGTTTTCTGGTCGCTGGTCGCTTTTTGGTTATTGAGAAACGTAATCTTTTCAGCATTGATACGAAACGACTCATTAATGCTATTGAATAACTCAACCGCTGATTTTTTCGTTTCCTCGTTTCGATCCTGTAAAGCCCGTTGCCCGACTGCGAAAGCGTCCGCCTGAGATGCGTACACATCGGCCAACAGTTTCGCGCTCTTTGCGGCTTCGGCCTCACGGTCTGCGAGGATCTTAAAGGCAATAATCAACGGGGCAAGCGCAACCGCAACCGCCGCCACTGGAATGAGCATAGCCGTTAATGATGCGGCTGTAGCACCAATCGCAGGTGTGAGGAGTTCTGTAGCCGCTGTGACACCCGGAACGGCTTGCGCGGCTTGGTTGAGCGCTCCGGCCATGCGGATAATATTAGAAACTTGATCTGTACCAATGCCTAAGCCGGGGATTTGTATGCTAGGGAGCTGCCGGAGTCGGCTACCAAACTGCGTTATTGCGCCACCGTTCGCGCCCCCGCCCCCGCTGCCTGCACTACCGCCGCCCGTAACATCCCCTAGCCCGCCGCTAGTCGCGTCCTTGACGCCTTTAATGGAGTTTCGCAGGGATGTTAAATCACCGTCCCATCGGCGTGTTGCAGAGTCTACGGTATCGATACCCGCCGCATAGTCGTTAATGCCTGTCCGCAGGTCGTCTATGTCCTTGCGGGCTGCCTGCACACGCGGGGAAAGGCTTGCAAAGTCGTTATTGAGGGCTTTAATCGCTGGCGTATTGACAGCATTTACCGCCGCCTGAGAGCTTGCCGCTAGTGCCTGATTCGCACTCACAACGGCATTTAAAGAGGCTTTGTCGAGGTCGTAACCGACTAATGTCCTGATGGAGCCTTTATTGTCAGCCAAAGGATTACCCAACGTGAATAGATTTACTGAGGGTAATTATAGAACAATTGTGCTAATCTGTCTAGCAGGGTCAAAACTGCTGTATAGTTGAGGAAACATAGAGGAGGAATGTATGCAGCAAAAGTATGGGGCGTTGCGTGTCATATCGCTGTTTTACCGTCTATTGGGCGTGCTGGCGATCATCGGCGGCATTGTGGCGCTAATCGCCTCCGTTGCCACGCCGCGCGGGGATTTAATCACCGGAATAGCCGTGCTAATCGGAGCGAGTGTCGGGGCGGTCGTGCTGTTCGGTTTGGGGGAGTTGTTTCAAGTATTCATCGATTTAGAGGAGAATCAGCGGACTAACACGGCTATCCTAAAACAGTATCTTAAGAGCGAGGCAGGTAAGAGGGCTTAAGCCCTCCCCTATTCTTCGTCGGGTGTTGCCTCAACCATTGACCTAACTTCCGGCGAAAGGTTGTTAAAGTAATCCTCTAGGTATCTGAGATAGTCGAGGGATGTAAATACCGACTGCTCCCACTCTGGATCAACTTCGCTCACTTCGCTAAGTGGTCTTATGCGGTTGTCGCCCGTTGCTCTCATGCGGTTGGCTTCGTGGAGCGCTAAAAAGGCGTCATGTTCCCACCGCATCACCGGCTTACTGAGTCGCAGTGTATTCGGGTCTTGCTGGCTTTTAGCGTTAACCATATCCAGCGCGTGACGTTCAACCGCTGCTATGTAGTCGTCACGCCTCTTTTTTTTTCAGGGTCTTGAGCCTCTAGCACCTCATCGGAAGGGCTACCAGGACGCACCTCCGTCGGTGCTTTTAACTGCTCATCGATAGTGAGCGCGGCTATCCATTCGTCATGAATGCGGCTTTTATGCTCCTCCGCCGGAAGGTCTAAGAACGCATTCCATACGGCGCGATAGTCAGCGTTGCCCCGTGCAAACTCCCAAAACTGAGCGAGAGCGATAATATCTGAATCGGTTTCCTCAATGTCGGTTATCACGCCTCTAGTACGCGCCAAAATGAAGATGATGTTAGCGAATAGGTTAAACACATCTCCGGTAAAGGTTTTGCACTCCGGTACCGCCGCGATAAAACCTTGCTGTATAACCACACTCCGCAACGTGGGGCCGGTAACATCGAATATTACCCGCCCGTCGAACGCTTTACGTTCCATCGGCTGCGCCTTTCTTCCCCTTTGGCGCGGGCGCATGGGGTTTAAGTGCCTCGACTAACTCCCACTGTGTAAACCCGCTCGGAATGACTACAAACTCTGTAGCCGTGACTTGCACACGGGTAGCCGGGATTGTGAACGGCCCGCCGACTATATCGGTTTTGGGCCATTCGCTTACCTGTCCGTCCTCGCCTATTGTGCCTAGAATGTCATTCATACTACACCGCCAGCGCTGCAAGTACGGTCGGTGTCACGGGATACCATATTACCCAGACATCGGCTGCGCTTCCTGCGGCTGCAACGGTTACAAGGCCGCTAGACGTGTTAATGCTAGTCGGTGCCGTGTTGACGCTGTTTTTCGTTACCCAGTTGTCATTATTTCCGGTTGTGACGGTCGATTTCTTGGGTAGTGCCGTTAATGTGAATGTGGTCGCGCTACCATCGGCTATCCAGCAGTCAAGCATGTAGGGATAGAGTGACGACATCGTAAATTCAAATTCACTGTAACCGTACCAGTTTTGGGTGCTGCCCATAGCCTTGCCCGTCGGGAACTTAGTTGTAGACGACGGTGTTATGGTGAGCGTGATATTGTTCGGGTTTTTCTGGTTGCCTTCAAGCTGCTGTATATCCGGCGTCACCTTCGTAATCGTGCAAGACGGATAGACGATGTGCAGGTATTTGGTTGTACCGCCAGGGACATCGATCTTTGTAATCCCGACGAATCCGACCGTGTTCGGGCTTGGGTTCATATTGTTAGGACTGCTGATTTCGGCGTTCACGAGAGATGTCGTATCGATGCTCCCGCCCATAATCAGCGTATCTAACACGTTATCCCACCGGGTTACTTCGAGGGTAGCCGAATTGATGCTATCAACCCCGGCTTGCTTTTTACCCTCTGGCACACCGCCCCCGCGCCATTCTACAGATGTGCGCTGCGCTTTGGCGGTCGTGAGCTTCACCGGCCCTTTGATGAGTAACGCGGGCGAAACGGTTGGCCCACTGCCCAGCGCGTCAGGGTCAAGCTGCCCGACTGCCCTACCGCTTGAGTCTACGCGGTAAATGTAGCAAAAGTTCAAGTCATATGGATGTCCGTTTAGGCTCATTATCCCGTCCTCCTAGTTGCAACATCGATCATAATGGGCAATGCTGCATATCGTTTTGTGCTGCGTTGGTACTCCTTAACGCCATCGTCTTTGATGCTGATCCCTTGTACCCCTGAGAGACCGTTATCCGTGTCCTCTAGGTCAAGGTTCGTGTGCTGTCTCAAGTACCATATCAAATCGTCGAGTAACGCTTCGGCGGTTTCGTCTGCGTCCTGCTTTGTGGCGGATAGGTCGTCTAATACTTCACACGCGACAACCCACACAAGCCAGCGCCGTGTTGTAAACTGCTCACCCGCTGCGGCGTTCTCGTGTTCGGCCCGTCCTGCCCTGCCAACGAAATAGCCGGGTAATTGGCTATCCTCTAGCGGGTCGTTGGGATCTGCGTAACGATCCAGCTTGCCGACAATCCCCGGCGCAAGATCCATTAACGCCTCAAGCCGTTCGCGTATCTCGCTCGTGGTAGCCATCAGCCGCCGCCTGAGTTCACGGTGAACCAATCGTCAATAATGCCGTTGCGGAGCGTGGTCACTTCCGGCTCAAGTGCTTTCTCCTCTTGAGGCCAGCCGGTTAGGTAGTGACTCGGCACCTGCCTATCCCCGTAGACATACTGAAAAGCATTCGCCGGGTTCATGAAGTCAAACTGCCCGCCGTCCGCCTGTGGTGTAAATACCACTTCGTTAGCGGCTTCGAGTTGCCCTGTGCGCTGATACCGTCCGCCTTTAGAACCTTTTGGTACTTTGTTGGCAAAATACCACCGCCTAGCCCTACCCTGTGCTGCCGGGTCATTCGACCAAATGAACGGCAAGGCGGGTAAATCTTCCGGCGCGGCGAGTAGTATCCGCACGCGCCTGGTCGATTGAAACGCGCGTAAGGCTTGCAATTTCTGCATTTTGACCGGCGCACCTTCGACTAATTGATTAATTTCAATCAGTGGCGTTAGGTCTACGGTTGCGCGTGCGTTCACAAGTGGCATTATTCGCTACTCGTCTCGGCTAACATATCCGCTTCGGTGTAGTCTATGCGCAGGTCAAGACTGCCGGCACTCATAGAGCCGATACCATTTACCCCCGCCTGCCCCTGCCAATAGGCTAACATCTCACGAATACGGTCGAAAATGACGTTGCGCGATTCGCTTTCCACCTCGCCGCGTACATCGATCACTTTAAGGAATATGCCTTGCAACTGCTCTAGCATATCCACGACTGTCAACGCCTTAATGATATTTGCATCGTCGTCAAGACTTGCCGCGCGGTCGTAGGATTCCTGTATCATGGTATCGGTTAGCTCGCCCGTGTTTACGCCCGTAAGCCGCCGATAGTAGAGATATTGGGAGGCAGTCAGTGTCATTTACGCTTAGCCTTTGGCGCGGGCTTAGCCGGTTGCTTAATCGGTTGATTGACGGATTCGACAAATGCCGCAACATCTTCGACTTCCTTTAGGAGCGGTTGCCCCTCCGCGTTGACCGCCGCTGCAAACGCTTCTAGTCGTTCGTAGGTCGCTGGCCCGACTTCCATTGATCGCATTGCGGTCAATCCGTTCTCAATGGGCAACTCTCCGCCCGCCGCCTTTTGCTGCTGGCAATCAATCCACTCTATGACCGCTTGTAACTGCTGAACGTGCAGCAAGTCGGGGTCTTTGCCTTGTGTCGGCATGACCAACCCCGGCAAGGCTGCAAATCGATCCATGACTTCATTTCGCATCATGCCGATTGCGCTTTTCGCTGCCATGATCCCTCCTTAAGCGACTGTCCCGCCGATATTGCCCACAACCCACCAGTCACCGTTACGGGCTATCAGGATAACCGTGCTGCCCTTGTTGGCCGCGAATGTAACAGTTCCAGAACTCCCCTTACCGTTAAAACCCCGCACACCACTCGTAATGACATGGGCGAATGCCGTTTCGGAGTAAATCCGTACGAGGTAGCCGTCATGTGTGGTTGCTGTAGGCGCGGCTATGGTAATGGCAGCCGCGCTGCCCTTTGTGAGCGCGGTCGAACCCGGCGCAACTGCTACCGCCCCGTCACCGCTAATCACTGTTACGGTGTCCTGCTGACCGCCGATGTGCGTCCCGGTGACGTTTCCTGTGACATTACCCGTCACATTGCCTGTGACGTTTCCGGTCACGTTGCCCGTTACCGCGCCCGTGACGTTGCCCGTCAAATTGCCGATAAACCCGCCAATCGTCGCCGTTATCTGCTCCGTGACGATGTTACTAAAGATGTCTTTTAGTGCCATATGCCTATCCTTTAGAGGGGCATTGCTGCCCCGTTACGGCGCTAATTAAGCGTAAGCGGTCGGGATGGTGTAGGAAGTGCTTGCAACGAACTTGAGAACGGTGCCGTTCAAGCGGTTGCCCACGCCCATACCAAAGCGGTTACGGTAGTGAATGGCCTCTAATGGCGCATTTGTTTCACGCCCTACGATATTCAAACCGCGAGGTAAGCCGGTCGCAGCAGGATCAACACGCCGCTTGAGTGGGGCCATTGCACCTAAATGCAGGCCTACGCAGTAATCGGCGGGTATCCATCGCCATTCCACAACCCACGTACCCGAACCGCGCCCGATGATGCGCCCTGGTACGTTGGGCAGGTTAATCGGCACACTGACCGAATCGCCCGCCCTAACATCACGGTCAACCACTTCATAGAAGTCGCTCAGCGCCTTAATTTTGGCGGTTTGTGCGTTATTGATAAACACACACACTTCCTCGCCACCCGTAGCCGCGCCGAAGTGTTCTTCGAGTTCGTCACGGACGGTTGCCAGTGGGTTATTCGTGTCGCTAATCGCGCTTGATAAGTAGTTGGTGCCATAGTGATGCGTATCATCGGCTTCTGACTCCGTACCCAACACCGGCGGGTATAGCGTGCCGTCGCCATTCGCTAGACATTGAATGGTCAAATCACCCTTCAGCGGGTCGCTAAATGTGCGGCTGACGTTCTGGAAGATCGCCCGTAACATCTCATAGCGCACGGTATTGACGTTGGCAATTTGAACGCCGTCTAAATGGCGTTGGAACTCATCTAAGGTCATATACGCCAGCGCCACATCATCGCCCGTGATTTGCTTGCCAAAATCCTCCAACGGATAGGCCACGTCCCACGAGCCGGAGGCTTTCGCCGCGCTGCTTTGTGACTGCCCGCCGCGCTTGTCCAACCGACCGCCGCCGGGGAGTTTGTAGCGTTCTTTGTAGTCCTCAATTTCGCCCTCTACAAACACCTGAAAGGCTTTATCGGTGTCCATGCTGATCTGATTGACGTACAACCGAGCCGCGTCAAAGACGGTGTTTTGTCCTATCGTGTTCACGTATAGGTTATCGGTGTCCTGTAGGCCTAAAATACCTGCTATCCCTGTCATAGTATTACGTCTCCTCTATTCCTAGTTATGCGCTAACGACATTCCAAGAGGCTTGGATGTACAGGACTTTAGTGAAGTTGCCATTATCAGGAATGGACACGACACGACCGGTAATGAGCGAACTTGCACCCGCCGCATCAGCGAACGCCCCTGCGGTGTTGCTCCCATAGACCGGCGCAAAGTAGGCCAATGAGGTCAATGTGAAGCCGTACACATGCCCGCGCTTGAGGACATCAACCGCCTGTCCTACTGCTGCTTTGTTGAGCGCAATGCCCAAAAATTGCAACGTGCCGGAGCCGTTCGAGTCGTACAAATCGACTTTCCCGGTAGAGGTGAGGTAGAGCGCTTGACCGGCTGTGATTGCCGCCGCCGCTACGAACGGATACACCTCGTCTGACTGTGGATACACCCGCGCGATACTTGCGGCTGTTAGGGCTATGTCTGCCATACAGGACTCCTTCTATTCTTATGCTTGTACAGGTCGTTTCAACGCTACGCGGTCGCCCTGGTTGGATGTCCGCCCGTTGTTGTTGGATGGTGAGCCAGGCCCGCCACCTACGAAGTATTCTTTGTGTTCTTTCTTGGCGGTATCAATGAGTTTGTTCATTGCCACCTTATCTACTGTGCCATCGGCTTTTAACGTGGCTTTGAGTTCGTCGGCTTGCATGACACTCATGAGTGCCATCACCTTGACGGGATTGCTACAGCGGGCCGTTGTAAGTGCCGTCTTGATGTCATCGTTACGCCGGTCGAGCTGTCGCTCTTGCTCCATAGCCGCCCGCGCTGCTTTGGCGTCCTCGGCCTCTTTCTTGGCTTCGTCACGTTCTTTCTCAAGGCGCTGCGTCTCTGTAAGTTGAGAATCACGGAGCGCGTTGCGTTCCTTGATTGCTGCTGTAGCATCCTCCAACTTATCCACGCCCAACGATTTGAGGAGGTCTGCCATCGCCTCACTTTTACCGCTTTCCTTGCCCTCTAGTCGTGCCTTGCCTGCAATCTTGTTGACTTCCTCTTGCACATCAGGCGGGAGGGTTTTACCTTTAGCGGGTTTCTCCTCTGCGTCGGTCGTATCGGTTGCGGGTTCATCCTCCGCATACCACGTACGGCGCTTGGTGAGATTGACACTCGCCTCTAAATGGGCGCGACGAATAGAACGGACACGGCTTAGGGTGTTCATTGCATTACAATCCTTTGCTCAGCTTAACGGCGCTGATTAGCCTATGGTTTGGGGATCTATCTAAAGCATAATGCCACTTTTTGGCGAAAGTGAGACAAAATAGCAGGATATAATAAAAAAGCCTACTTTTGGTAGGCTTTGAGGGAGGAAATTGGTGGGAATTGGTCGGAGTTAGTTGCCTAGTCGCTTGCTTTTAATCGCACCGACAACGCTCTTATGCTTGATTGCGAGGTCATTCATTTTAAAAAGAACCTCTAGTTCGTTAAGTGTTGGTGGATTACCACTACTCAGGCGGTTATCAATAGCTTGCGCCCATTGACTGAGTTCGGTTAGCTGATGCACTTCAAGGTTACACTGCCCTATAAGGTCAGTAATCAAGCGGTGTAGTTGTTTTGTATCGTCGTCTTGTGTTGTCATTCGTTGCCCTTTTGCGGAATTATCCACTTTCGACCATCGATATACGTAAATACGCCTTCGACGCCTACACCTATCCCGCTGGCTCCAGGCGGTAAGGGTTTGGATAGTTTTATTTAGAACAATTATACCATTTTCTCAGCCAACCCACAAGTTAGATACATCGATATTTTTCGGTTTGCGTATTGGGCGGTATGAGTGAGGGCAAGCCACGTGACGCGGAGTTGGAAAATCTAGCGTGTACTGAAAGTCTACGATACCGGCTGCAAACCTAGTGGTGCAATCTTCGCATGTAGGGGCTGGCCCTACGAAGATCCACTTCGTTGTTACTGGGTAATTCTCCTCAGCAAATCGGCGCTTAGCGTACTCTCTCACCTTAAACTCAGTGTTAGCTGCGATTTGTATCCCTTTATACCCGCTTCGATCCTCTGCCCACGCTCTTAAACTCTGGATATAGAACTCTTTCGAGGCGTTGGGGAACTCCTCGTAAAGTTTATTGATCCGCCGTTCTATATCGCGGTTGTAGGTGGCCGTGATACTTACCGCGTCATCGTCACACATTTGGCGCAGGTAGTCGTAATCGACGCCGTTCGGCCCCTGTGCGCGGGCATTGACACCCACATAATCGATCTCATCTTGAATAGCCGACAGCCAAACCCGTTTAGACTGCTCAAACAACTGCCCCGCTGTAAGTGCTTGCTGATCGGTCGTCAGTAGGTAGGATGTGAGCAAGCCGCCCAACGTCAGCAAACCTAGCAGGAGCAACCGCCTATTCGCCTCGTCAATCTGCGCTTGCTGTCGTGTTGCTATCTCATCAAAGATGCGCTGTATTTCCTCCTGACGTGCTTTCGGCAGTGTCTTGAGGATGGTTTCTATCTTCTCCGTGTCGGGGTTACTCGCCGCTTTCAGCATGGCCTTAAGCTGACGTTTCGCCGCTGGGTCAATCGCCAGCATATCGATACGCTGTAACGCTATTTCGAGGTCATTCGGTGCGAGGGCGGGAATGTGGGTAGGCACTTACGCCCCCGCCTTAGCTGGTAATAACGCTTGTCCCTGCTTATTGCTCTGCCCTAGCTGCGACTTGTTCTTGTTCTGGAACACGCTTTCGGCTAGTCCTCTAACCGCGTTCCGTGTTGCTTCCTCGGCGGCTTGCGTTACTTCGTCAATCACATCATCAGCATAGCCTAACTCTTTCAACGCCACCTTTTGCAGCGCCGGATTCATGCTGTTGATGCTGCTCAACGCGGTCAACTTCTCATTCTGGCTAATACCGACTGCAATCACTGGACGGGCTTTAATGCTAAACTCCATTGCCCCGCTGTCGTAGCTGTCGAGACTAAACCCTGCAAACCCTTCATAGCCGTTGTAGCCGCCGATGGTCAAACACATCTGCAAAGCGCGAACCATGCCCATGTCGTAGTTGGCACGGGCGGTATTGATCGACGCTATGGCGTCCGCGTAAGCCGCTTCGATACCCGGCTGAGTCAAGTCGCCACCTTTAGCGCGAATCTGCTGTAGCGCCAAAATCGGTAAGTCGGCTTCGATCTCCTCTTGTAAGCTCTTGGCAATCGTTCCAACGCCAGCTATATCAATTTGTGTGGTAACAGGTTGTAAATCAGTATCCTTTGGAATGTAGAGGATATTGAGGTTATCTTTCCCGCCTTCATTCGGTGAACTAAACTCAAGGTCGCTTGAGCCATCGGCACGTTTTTTCTTGCTAATGCCCATAGCCTTCAGTATGGGAATAATAACCTTGCGTATTTGGTCGTGGAGCAAAGATGAAACGTCATTGAGTTCGTCAAACTTGCGGATAACCTTCCAATAGGCGTTAGCGCCCCACTTGAGGCCGGTATTCTGGTGCTGTACAGCCACGACCGGCACAAAGCCGTATTCGTTAATCCACTCACTCACCGGCTGCCCATTGGCATCGGTGAAGTAGGCGAACGGTTTGCCATCCTTGAATGTCTGGAACTTCTCTTTAGTGATAATCTCAGTGTAGGTGTACGACTTCCTCGCGGTCGAGCTATCGACGCCATTCGTACCCACTGCCATATTAGCGAGGTCTGGCTCTTCGTCGCGTAGGTACTGGATCACAACCGACTTGGTGTTACAGCGTCTGTCGATCTCCATATCCCACACACGCGAGGGGTGCAACGGTTCCATATACACCTTTTGGTGTTCGCGGTCGTCTACAATCTTGATAAACGAATCGCCGTAGGTTGCGCCATGTCGCACGAATAACTCTTTAAGCGCGTTCCAGTTCGACCACTTGAACACCTGCCGAATGCCGTCCTTAATGGTTTCATCGTCGGTGACAATCGGAATCGCCCCGCCTGTTAGGTGTTCCATGTCGATATTGCCGACATAGACATAATAGGCGAATAGATCGACCACCCGGGGCGCGGCATTCATCACGGCGCGAATATTGCTGTACAGCCGGTTTTGCAGCTTGCGTACCATGCTGGCCCCGCTGCTGTACATTTCGTTATCCGCGTAGGCCTCCCAAATCTCATAGCGCTGGAAACGAGCCGTCTTAGTGCCGTAGTTGGTGTTCTCGCGCGGGATTAAGCCCTTGAAGGTGTTCCAACCCGCACTAACGCCCGCTTGTAGTCGGTTCCAAAATGTACTCATGCGTTTTTACCTAACCACATATTCATAAAGTCGTCGGAAGCCGGTTCAATGCTCATGCTCAGGTCAATTGCCGCGTGATACACCGCTGCGATACGCGCGATGATCGTATCATCATGCCCACCATCAGGGTGGGTGTAACCCCACAAGCCGTTACTGCTTTGTTTCGTCTGCCACTGCTGCAATTCGGCGGTTGCGTAGGCAATGCCCATTGAGTCGCGCGGGTCTAATATCTTGTAATGGTCATCCTGTAAAGCCGTTTTAAAGACGCTGACCATATCGGCTTTTAGCTTCTGCGTCATGACGAAAGCGTAAACTTTAGCGTCTAGCCCACGCTCCTCAACTTCGGTATTCAGATCCTCAATATTGCTTGACGCGCTGTTTTGCTCCACTGCCAGCAAGGACACTCCCCAATGTTCGCAGGCGTCTAATGCCTCATGGCGCATGACCGCATAATCCTGCCGTCGCCAGCGGTTGATATACACCTCGCAGTAATCAGTTACATCCATGATCGAAAGTGTGGTGTAATCGTTGGCCTGCCCCCAATCCATTGCGCCGATGTAGATATGACCGGGGATAGGCTTAAAGTTCGTTTGCTCGTACAGGTAACGCTTGACATCACCGAAAACGTTATCGCCGCTGGTCAGGAATGCCGATTCGATACTTTCGGGATACTCTTGCGCGAATAACTCACGCAGCTCGGTTTGCTTCTTGCGTCTAAACTTGATCTGCCCCGCCGTTAAGCCGTGTTGATTAACAAGCGCTTGCTCATCGGCGGTATAGGCTAAGTGTTCATGTTTGCCTATTGGCAGTACGCAATCTTCGTCTTTCCACCAGGGATAGAAATGGACTGTAAACTCGCTATCCCCGCGCAACGCTGCCATCACTTCGAGGTAAAACCATCCCTGTGCGCCATTGGCGGTACTCTCAAATACAACGTGACCATCAGGCGGGACACCTTTCATCATACCAGCTACGATTTGCGCGGCATTCGACCAGAACGCCACTTCGGAGCCGTGAATATGGCTGTACGTACCACCACGTCCCGCCGTTCGGTTTCCGGCTGTGGCGATATACACCTGTGACTTGGTGCGTGGGTAGTAAGCCCGTGTAGCACTGTTACGGGCGCGTTCTGGTTTAATCTTGCTGTCGAGTTCGTCGTAAAATAACTGCTGCATATCGCGCATCTTTTGAGTGGTGTCATCGTCGTGAGCAATGACGCCTATGCGGGCGGTCGTGTTCAATGCTTCCGCAAAAAGCCATGCCTGAATAGCCGTTGATACACCTACCTGTCGTGACTTAAGCACGAGGTCACGCCCCGTCAGGTTGTGGATAAGGTTCGCCTGTACAGCGTTGAGCGTTAGCCTCTCTATGCGGCGCTTTTTGCTCATAATGCGAAGGTCGGAGAATGTGACATTACGACTATTCTCGGCCTGTCGTTTCCTCAATTCGAGGATGGCTTTCGCCTTAACTTTCTGCGATGGCGTGTAATTCATCATCACTCATATTGCTCATGTCGTAGTTAACGTTAACGGTTTTCTCTTGATACCCGCGCATTTTGCCCTGAGTCTTAAGGATGAAGATCAGCATAGCCGTATCGCCTTGCATGGCTTGTGCGTACGCTTTCAACTCAATAGCATCAAGCATGGTTTCGCGTGATAGTTTTTCGGCTTCTGCAACATTTGGGTATTCGTTGATATAACGCACGATGGTGTTGTAGCTGCAACGAAGCCGCTTAGCTGCCTTCGTTCTCATCCCCTTCGATACTGTTAAGGCATCGATAACCTGCTGTTCGGTGAACTTGTCGGCGTGTTCTTTTTTAGGGGTTTCAGTTTTAGCAAATGGTTCTTTACGTGGGGTCATCTTCGTTTAACTCTTCAAGTAGTTGATCGATGTCATCACCTTTTGGTTTCGTGCGCTTAGTCTCCACAACTTCGATTGTCACCTTGAGTAATCGCCCTGCCCCTTTTTGTTGAAGCAACACAACCGCCCCGACATCCGAAGCGGGAATATCCAACTTGATACGCGCCCCACTATCCTTGAAACCCGACAGTGACACCGCGCTTAATATGTCGGGTAAGGTTGCGAGGAAGTTGATCTTCACGCTTGCACCGCCGTCATTTGCCGCGCGGCCTGCCGGTTGCGTAGTTGGCGTTTGCGCTCTTTCATCACTGCCCTATCCTCGGCTTCTAGTGCCTGCTCTAGCGCTGCTCTCACTGGCTCATGCGCCGCGTGGATTTGTTCTATCTCGTGACCATGTTCCGAGTAGAACGCGCGTAACTCCTCGCAAAGCTGCTCTGTTTCGATGCACTCCGACTCGTAGCACACATCGATGCTTAGCGGGGTGAACACCGCCCGACGCGCCTCTACTGCTGCCTCGGCACGAAGGACGGTCGCTTGATAGGTATTTAACCCGCCTACGTCTGCGGAGTAGGTGGCGTCTGTTATTGCGAGGTCATCCTCTCGCATTCGTTTCAATTGATCCATGCAAGCCCTAACGTAACATAGTATTAACGTTGCATGGATTATAGAACAAATGTGCTAAGGATGTCAAATGATGAGGAAACAAAAAAGGGCATAGCGCCCTTTCTGCCAGTCGTGGGGATGGTGCGGGGAACTAAAACGGTGCGATCATCATGTATACGGCTACCGCATCGGCTAGTGCGTCAGCCTGGGCAACGGTGACTTTGAATGAACCGCCTACCACTGGATACACAAAACCGGTACCGGCTGCCCCTGCTACGGTCGCGTTGGCAAGCTGCACGAGGAACACGCCGTCTGTATTGACGTTGGTCGTAATCAGCAAAGTACGCAGCGCCCCAGTCGGTAACACTTCGGAGATGGTCACATCTGTGGTAGCAGGCATTGACGTAAAATCAATATAAATCGCGTACAACGTACCACTGGGTAGTGGATTGCTACCGATGGCTGATACCGTACCTGAATCGCCAGTTGCGCTTCCGGCGCTGCCTGTCGTGGTAACGCTGGCTATCTTGGCCCATTGAACACCCATGCTTGTATCCTCACTTATGTCTAAACGTAACTGCCTTTAGGCTGGTGAACATCGAACTCAATCGAACTGTGAACCGTGTCATCATCTCCGCTTGTGTAGATTTGCACCTCGAAATGCCCGTAATCGTTGGGTGTAATCTTGAGCGTATAGCGTCCGGTACTGGCTTGATCCAGTACGCTTGTATCCGATTTGGTGTAGGTGGCTACCGTCTCCGTGATACCGCCTGCTGTGCGGGATAGCCGAACCGTGATGTTGGTCGGTTCGGAGGCCACGCCTAAAAGATCGAAAGCCAGCGTCCAGGAGCGTGATTCGAGCGGTAAGCCCTGATACACTTTTTCGGGTAAGGTATTCGTGGTCATATCGCAATTATCTCCACAATAAGCGGGTGTACTTCGGTTATGGTCAGACTCAACGGGTTCGATTCGCTCACACTCATCTCAAGCGGGGCCACTTCGGCTACGCTCATCACCAACGTGGGCGCGGCTGCTACCGTCATGGTAAAGGCTTGCGAGGGTGCTAGGCTACTCATGGTCATCGTGAACGGTGTTGAGGCCTCAATGCTCAACGTGCGCGTTGCGAGGGTATCAACTGTCACGGTAAACGGTGTAGGCGCTGGCGTGACGCTGGTTACGCCCAGCGTGAGCGTATGAACCGCCTCCGTGTGCAGTGTGACCGTCGATACCTGCGCGATGTTGACCGCGAAAGGTACGACCGCCGTGATCGTCACCGAATCCGCGCCGGTTGAGGGTGTCGGCGGCGTGGTCGTGCCACCGGGGAAATACGGGCGAACGAAGTAGTTCGACGGGAAGTAATTAGCGGGAAACACTAATCACCGTCCAACGTGGGAACGTCGCGGCCATCGGCGCTGGTGGTCGTGTCAATGCGGGTGGTCGTGCCGTCTAAGCCCTTGAATAGTGGGTGATCGGTGGTAACGCCTGTTAGCTTGCCGGTAAGTGCTGATAGGAATATCCGCATAAACCATGCTGCCGACTTCGTGCCCTCGATAATGTAAGCCCACACGTTTGCGGGAACGTCAGATACCTTACTGTCAAGGTTTACCGCTAAAATTTGGGCAAATGAGTCGGGGTCAGTGTGATCGAATGGTATTTCATCCCATACGTGACTAACACGATCTGTAATGATTTGCGATAACTGCTGTGAAAAGTATTCCCCGAATGTGGTTTCGGTTATATGGTCGAGTACCAATTCCTCCCAAACCAAGCCGGGAACATTGCCGAAGCCATCATAGCCGACGATCTCACACAACAAAATCGTTTGCTCTACGCAATCAGCTTCTGTGATGTGCGCCCATAGTTCGCCCAATGTATTGCGGTCGTCAACGTTCGCCGCCAGCGTATATTGACCGTTACCCACTTCGGACACCACGCCAACGGCTGCCGCGTATGCCCCACCGTCTTTGGAAAGTTCGACGGTCGGCGTTTTGCCGGTGGCAAGTGAACCATCTGCCGTGAGTCGAAGTGTAAAATTAAGCCCGTAGGTTAATGAAAACAGTTTCCGTGTCTGCATCCCTAGTCCTCCCCGTAATCCGGCGCGCCCGTTTGCGCGGTGTCCGGTCTGCCGTAAATATGCCCTCAGTATAGAACAAACGTGCTACGGTGTCAACGTGGGGCGGCGGGATGTGAAATTCGCGTGAATAAATAGAACAGATCAACTCGACTATTGTGAAACTCTGGTGTTTGGGGTATAATACTTCTAACAAACGCGAACGCCGCAAGTGTCTCACCACCTACGGCGCTCTAATAGTCAATAGGAGTTATCTATTATGACTACTGCATACGATGTTACCCCGTCTCACGATGTAGGCGCTACCCTATTCTGGCAGGATGAACGCGGACACTGGCAAACGGTTGAGGTGATCGACAATGAACCGCGCGGCTTTGGCTTTGCGGTCGTGCGCTGGGAGGATACGAACGGCACCCATACGCGCAACCTGCCCTCGCATAAGCTATGCGACCTGGACACGTACCTGGATCAATGCGGCGAATACAGTCTCTTTGAATTGGCTACAGCGGAGGAATAACGATGGCACGAACCATAACCGAGAAAGAAAGTGTTAAGCAGGTGTATTTGAACGCGAATGACCGGCGCAACGTTGAGATCGTGGCGCGGATACTCGAACATGAGGGTATTGACGTGCGTCGGGCCGGGGCGATCAACCTTACGAAAGTGGTACGGCGATTATTGGCGCAAGCCGCGAAAGGTCAATCGAATGAGTAACTTTTGGGATAAATTCAAGACAGCACACGAAATACTTAGCACACCTCCAACCGAGCAGCAGCAACGGGAACGAATAGCACTATTGGAACGTGAGTGGCAAAGCGCTTACGAAACATACGCGAAATTAGCGGCTATTTTAGCAAACTATCGCTTGCTTGATCCGAGTGCGCTTACAGGGGATCAACTACTACAATACAAATTCGATGTGCAGCGCATGGATACCCTGATTATAAGCATGGGCAGGATGTGGCCCATTTTGTATGAAACCTACATGAAAGGTGCGAACAATGCCACGCATACCGATTGACACCCTCCGTATCCGCCCCTATTCAAGTACGCGCATCGGTCATCTCACCGTCTGCAATACCACCCTGCCTGTAATGGTCATCACCACGACAGACGGCGTAACAACCGTTGAAATGACTAAGGGCGCTGAGAGTCTAGGCGAGTGGCTTGCGGACGTGTCGCAGCGGATTGGACAGGAGCAACTTGAAAGTTTGCTAGAGGGAAAGGTTATCACGCTCTAGACCCCACAGAAGCAAAACACCCTCATTTGAGGGTGTTTTTATTTGCCCGGCAGCAGGATACGTACCCCGATACCGTAATCATTCGCAGCAACCCTCGCCACCATAGCGAGGGTATCCGTAAGGAGTTTGCTTGCCGCTGGTCGTACTATTTGACCAGAGTGCGCCATGCAGGGATCGAACCTGCGACCTTACCCGGGCTAACCGGATACGCTCTGCCGCTGAGCTAATGCCGCGCGTACCCCGGTACATGTAGCGAACGCCGGGGTAGCAAAACAATTTAGAAATCACACAGCCACTAAACGGGCTATACGATACGCCTATTTTACCGCACATTTGGGCTATTTGTCAAACGATCTAGCCGACAGTGTAGCTTTTTTGTTCTTATTACTTTATAACCGGTTTTTGTATGGTACTATTTTAAGTTATGAGATTTGTTACATAAACGTCCGCAAGCTATGTCATTTAGTAAGAGGTTGTCAAAAATGGATACTGCTACTGTGATCGATACGAAGAATTGGGAGCCAGTGAGCAAAGCAGGTTTGACGATTGCGCTGAGTCGTGAGCCGGAAACGTTTCACGGGGATAGTTTCTTCGATCTTGCCGCCGAAGCCGAAATGAAGATCCTCGTACCTAAGCCCCACCCCGACGATGTGCGCCTAGCGATTATGTATACGTCGTCATTTGCACGGCGCGGCGAACGTCAGGCGGGGAATCCCCTGCCGGAACGTGGGTTCGTGCCACATAACTACATGGATATTTACCGTTATTCGCTGTGCAAGCTCAACCGGGCGCGGCAGGTGCGCGATATGCAGGCGGCAATGCACACGCCGGTTGTGGAGCGCAACTAGGTCAGAGGTGGATTTGAGGTAGACGTCTGGGGCGGCTGTGAAGTCGCCTTTTTTATTGCATATGCTGTAACGCGGTTATGAAGTTTAGCGAACTATCGACGCTTGTGCTGCCCTTCGTGATGATCGTCGGTAGGTCATCGTCGTCGAACGTGGGAAGCGAGAAACTTGGCGCGGCAAGTTGCTTGCCGGTGAGCTTCGGCGCGGCCTTTTGCATTTGTGGGTAATCGTTGGATGTGTCCGGTATGGATCGCTCTAGCACAATTTGGCGTAAGTCTTGCAGTTCACGGAGGATGTCGGTGTTATCGACCGGCGCGGGCGCTATTGGCTGCACAGCTGTGAGTCGCTCTGATACCCAAGGGAATAGTTCTATCAACACGTCAAGATTACCGGCTGATAGGTCAATCATCAACCGTAACCCGTCACGAACGTACTGAGAGAATTTGCGCGATTTGGTCAAGCGTTCGATCCACTCGTGTAACCACAACTCCCCTTCTTTGTTCACGTTCAGTTGGAATTTGTGGTTTTTCTTCCTGCGCTCTGCCTTTGCCATAGTATATCCTAAATGTGTCCTTAGGACACTGCCTCTTTGATGCACCTCGCTAAACAGTGTAACGCCATGTTCCAACGTGCCGCAATGCAACAAACGTTCTCAGTGACCATACTCCTACGTAGTACCACGCGGTAGGACGTGCTAAAATCTGGATCATGACGAACCTTACCGCAATCGAAACTGCGAATCTGTTTGGAGTGAGCAGAGAGGCGATACGCAAATATTGTATTGAGTTCGCCCGTTACTTATCGCCGGTTGCCACCCCACAGGCCGGTCGTCAGCGTATGTTTTCGGAAAACGACCTCCGTGTTATATCGACAATTGTTATCCTCAAAGCAGAGGGAAAACTCTTTGCCGACATACACGCCGCATTAGGGGCAGGGCAGTTATATGATGCGCCTGAAACCCCCTCGACCATCACCACGCCCAACAATCAAGCGCTTGTGCTTACGGCCCGTGTGACCGCACTAGAAACCGAACTCGCCAGCGTGAACGGCGAAAATAGGTTGTTAAAACAACAACTCGCCGAAAAAGATGCGAAGATCGACGCGCTTAACCAGCGGATAGGGCGGCTCCTGGGGCCGGAGTAGATTTTATTCTGACTTATCCCAATTGCGAGAAACCCATTCACGAATGCTGTTAAGCATCTTTTCTTTGTCGCTGCCTGAATAGTATTCAGCGTAATACAGGAAGTCAGTATACGTTTCGGTTATTGCTTCTCTGGGAGTTAGTTCGGTCATCTTTGCCTTTACGACCGCGTTCAAAATCTCCCAATTGCCT
>ERZ869921.413-NODE-413-length-27575-cov-41.469985_pt1 | contig 27575 bp, 30 predicted proteins | sample MGYA00579310_ERZ869921 | MGnify/ENA primary metagenome ERZ869921 (study PRJEB32216, sample SAMN09231816) | wastewater metagenome | place: USA: Maryland | collected 2016-06-21 | study: EMG produced TPA metagenomics assembly of the PRJNA472060 data set (Reclaimed... | reverse complement strand
CGTGTAGCCGGGGGGGACGGCGCCTTGGGCGAGGGAGCCGATTGAGACGCGTTCGAGGACGGCCATGGCTTAGAGCAGGATCACCGACGCCATCTCGTTCGCCTTCGTCACTTGGTACTCGTAGACGCCAGGCGGACACAGGTGGCCAACGATCGACGCCTCTGGAGTGCGCACAGCGGTCGGGTTGGTGTCAAACAACACGAGGGCGCATTCGCCTGCCGTGTCGCTGCTCACCGTTACCCGAAAGATGCCTTCTGCCACGTTGCCGCCAAGCAAGGCCGCCGTCGCCGTTACGTCGGTGAACTGGTCGGCCGTGGTCGTGATGGTCTTCGTCTCCTGGGCGTAGATCTTGGACCGCGCGACCATCTTGGTCGACTCGTAAGATCCGCTCTTGAGAAGGGCAATTTGTACAATCGTGGTCATCGGTTCCTCGAATACTGCGGATGGTAATCTACTTCGCGGCCTTGCGCGATTCCTTGCGCTTCTCGGCCAATTCGTCGCGGCGGTCGCGCTCGACCTTGTCCCGAGCACGCTCCAGCAACAGTCGCTCGATCAACGTGCGCTGACGGTCGAACTTGATGCCGGGCCGGGTCAGCATCTCCAAGCCCTTGCCAGAGAACGTGCTGTCCATGGCGATGCTCTGCGGGTGCGACGCCATGCGCTCGGCCAGCAACTTGATCTCGTCGCCAACCGGCTGCTTCAACTTGAGCATTTGGGCCGCATCGTCCACCGCGCGTTCGGCCAGCGAGTTCCAGGCGTTGCGGTCGCCTTGCATCGCCACCTTGGCCGCCATCGACAACTCGTCCTCAAACGCCGTCGAGGCGGTGCCATGCTGCTTGCCAACCAGGCGGGCAAGGTCCTCGATCATCTGGTCGTGCTCGACCATGCGCTTGTACTGCTCGGGGCCAGCGTGCTCGGCATACCGGACGCGGTCCTCGTCGTTGGGCAGGATGTCCAGGGTGCGCATGCCACGGATCGCAGCCGCCAGGTTCTTGCCTGACTCCAAGCCAAGGGCCTTGGTTAGCTTGTCCTCCATGGCCGCGTAGGTGACCTTCCCGGCGTCTTCGCCAGTGGCCGTCTGCCGGTAGAGGTCATGCTTGATCGAGCGCAGGGCGCCATACAGGGCCTCGGAGCGCTCCTTGGACGGGGCCTGCACCATCTGGATGCCAGCCGAACGGGTCCATGAGTAGAGGTCCGACTCGTCGCGTAGGTGGTCGGCAGTACCAGCCCATGCCGCACCGGCAAAGGTTACTGCGTCCTTGAGATTGCGGCCGATCTGTCCTGCACCGAGCACGTTGGTCAGGGTGTCGTACGCGACCTCGGCCTGAGCCTTGGGCGTGGCACCATGGCTTGCCGTGTTGAGCATCTGGTAGAGGAATCCAACCGGCTCGACGAGGTTAGTCACCGCTTCGGGGCGTGATGTCGCCGCGTTCCAGATGGTGCCAAGAGGCCCACCGAGGACGCCACCGATGGAGCCCTTGGCCACCGTGGCACCGGGGTTCGACATCAGCTCCTTCCAGTAGCGCGACAAGCCGTTCTTGCCCTTGAACAGGTCCTGCCACAGGTACACCAGGGCCTGCCCGGCCATGCCCCCAAGCACGAGCCCGGTGGCCCGCTTGGTTGCCAGCTTGAGCGCCCCCATGCGTTCCTGCGCGGTCGAGTTCCGCTCCCACAGGATGCTCATGGACTTGGCTTCCTTGGCCAGGCCGTAGAGGCGCTTCGTGGCCCAGTTGCTGAACGCAACGAGGCTGTTGAAGTAGGGGTTGCTGACCATGCGGCTGCGGTTCACAGCGCGGCCACGCGACGCTGCATGGAACACGAACTCCTGGCGGAACTGGTTCTGGAGCGTGCGGCCGGCTTGGCCACTGAGCAGCTTGGCTGATTGCTCGGGGTTGAAGTCCAAGACCTTCTCGACCAACTGCCGGTCCTGGCTGTTGATGATGCCACGCGTCCAGTTCTCCAGCAGCACCTGAGCCGTCTTGTCGAAGATGACCGTCTTGGCCCGCTCCGTCTTGGTGCCAAACCACGACACAAGGTCAGTGAGCTTGGATAGCGGATCGGTCGCCTCCATGAGGTCGAAGTTGCCAACCTTGTGCATCAACGATCCAGCCACTTCGGCCTGCTGCCGTGCATCGCGGTAGCCAGACACCGTACCAAGGATCGACTTGAGCCCTTGGCGGAAGCTGCCGGTGAACACGAACGGGTCGATCAAGCCGGCCGGGATATCCTGGAGCCCCGACATCATCACTGCTACCGCCCGGCGCACACCGATCACACGCCGGTAGGTCTTGAGTGCCTGGGGCGTCTTGACCGGCTCACCACCCTGCAAGCGCACCATCACGTCGGATGCGTTCTTGAGCAGTTCGGACTTCTCCTCGGTGGGCGCGTTGACCTTCTTCATCCAGTCCATGATGGCCTTCTCGCCACCCAGCTTGTCCTCGGTGACGCCAAGGCGAGCCCGATCGGCCTCGGGCACACTGGCCGCAAGGTCGGGACCAAAGACCTTCTCGACGCCAGCGCGGCCCGACTGCTGCCGGATCACGGAGTCGACGGCCTCGAATGGATTCGTCTCCAGGATCTTGAAGCCGTTCCACGTCGCGTCCATCACGGGGAACTTGCGGAAGTGCTCGTAGGCTGCCGTGCGCTCCGTGCCGGTGATCTTGGTCGTGCCCCTCTCGGCCTCGTATTCGGCCACCAGGTCCTCGCCAGTGCGCGCTCGCGTGACGCGGCGGTTGGTAGCCGGGTCGACGACGGTGATCGTCCTGGGGTTCTGCTCGGCCACATGGTCAAACCACGCGCGTTGCAGCTTGGCATCGCCCATGACCTTGCCGAAGTCCTTGCCGTAGTGGTAAGGCATCTTGGCCGACTTGGCCTCGCGCAGGTTCTCGATCGACGACTGGCCCGTCTCCGGGTTGCCCACGCGGATCAAGCTGCCAGCCTCGCGGCCTTGGCGATGCAGCGTGAGCAGCGTCTCCTTGATCGACTGGCCCACCGTCGCGTCAGCCGGCGTCTCGGGCTGGACCAGCTCCTCGGCAAGGGCCGTCCACCGTGGCTTCATGCCCATCGGCGTCTGGACCTCCTCCATGTACCGCTTGAGGTTCTTGCGCAGCGGCTCCTCGGCCGGCTTGAACCTGCCCATGGCCTCAGCCTGGTTCTCGGCGCCGCGAGTGTTGGCCTCGCGCATCGAGTCTTCCAGTGAGCGATCGCCCGACCGCTTCGACAGCGAGGTCATCTGGTCGCGGATGAACGAGTCGTAGACCGATTTGCCGACCTCACGGCCACCTTCGTAGGCACCGGACAGGAGTTCGGAAGTGCCCTTGGCCGCGCCACCAACGTCAAGGAAGCCGGCCTCGGGATTGGCCTTGGCATCCTCGGCTCGCTTCATCGTGGCCACAAGATCGTCGAGAGCGACCTCGGGCGACTTCGTGGTCAGCATCTCGGCCAGCGCCTTCACGATCTTGCCGGCGTGCTCGGGTGACGCCGAGTGCAGGCCGTTCAAGGCATCAGGCAGGTGGTGCACCATGTCGGCGACCGCCTTGTCGCGCGACGCAGCCACGGTGTCTAAGACCTCAATGACGCTTGACAGCAAGGCGCGATCGCGGCCAAGCATGTCGGCGCGCATGTTCAGCACCTCGGTCAGCGCGTCGACGGCACCGGACTGCACCTTGTCGATGGGGTCCTTGCCGCGAGCCGGGAACGACTCAGCCGGCTTCCACTGCATATCGGGCGCTAGATCGGCCTCGACGACCTCGCCCATGCGGATCGCGCGCACCTTGGCGTCCTCGCCGACGACCTCGGCCTTCATGCCATCGGCGCTGATCTCCTCGCCTGGCAACAGCGCCTTTGCCTGGAGCGACGACATCAGCGACGCCGACTCCACGGCCTCTTGTAGCTTCTGCACCGGCATCTGCTCGGGCAGGCTCAAGGCCGATCGCAACTCTGGAGATGGCTTGGCGGTGTCGCCAGTCACCTCGTAGCCAAGGTTGGTGCCGGGAAGCTGCCACGAGGTCTTCTGTTCCTCGGGCGGGACCTCGAACTGCTTCTTGGACGCCTCGGAGACGGATGGGTCAAAGCCCGTGACGGTGCTTTTGCTGGGCTCCTGCTGCCAGCCAAGGCGCTCCAGGTTGCCTTGCAGGTAGGTGCCGGTTGCAGGGTCACGAGCCGGGTTTGGCCCCTTGGGCGATGAGTAGTCAGCATTGACCGGGCTGGCCGTCTTTGCCGCCTCCTCGTAGGAGCGCTGGTCCGCAACCGACTTGCGATCGGCTTCCACCTTGCCTTGCAGGCCGCGCTGGGCCTTGACCGACGCCGCGTCCGCCTGCTGCTCGCCAACGTTGCGCACTTGGTCAGGACCAATCTCGGGCGCCATGCCGCTGCGGCCCATCTGGTAGGTCGGCTCCACGCGCGTCGGCTGCTGACGCTGCCAGCCAGCAATCTCGCGCAACGGCATGTGGTGTGCCGTCATAGCGAACGAGTTGCCGGCCATCTTGGCCATGACCTCGATGATCGCGTCCTGGTCGCCCTTAAACACGGCATCGAACAACTGCGACCGGAAGTGCGCGTCCATGGCGTCCAGGCCCATGAAGCCAACGCCTTCGGTCGTGCCCTTGGCCACGTAGGCCGCAAGCTGCCGGCCCTTGGACGTGAGCCCAGGGGCACCCGCGTCGATCCAGGTATCGACCACGCGGTTCATGTAGGCTTGCTGCGACTCACGCGGCACCGGGGCCACCTTGTTGTCGAGCGCCCACTTCTTGATGCCGTTCAGCGACTCCTTCTCGGCAGGGCCAAGGTCGCCGAGCCCGCGCTTCAAGATCGACTTGAACGCCGCTTTGGCGACCTCGGACGAGCCCTGGACGATCGTTCCGGCCAGCGCCCCATACATGGCCGCCTCACCACGATCGAGCAGCGATGCCTTGCCGCCGTCTGCTCCACGAGCGATGAGCGCGTCGTAGCCGGCAAACGACCCTGCCGCTGCGCCGTAGCCAAGCGCGCGTGCGCCGGCTTCCTTGCCGACAGCCTTGAAGCCGAGCGACACGGCGCCTTGGCCGAGTGCCGCACCGGGCTTGAAGACTGTCTGCGCGATCTTGCTGCGGAGCCCGGCCAGTGTGCCCGTGAGCCCGCCGGCAAATGCGGCCGACTTGCCAAGGAAGCCCTTGGTGTCGTCCATCGCGCGGGTCTGTTCCTCGACCTGCTGGCTGGCCTCGCCCCACGTCGTTTTGTCCTCGTTCCCGATGAACTGGAACAACGTGGCCGCAGCCTTGCGCGTGTCGATCGGGTTGATGTCGACGCCAGGGGCAAGGTTCAGAGCGCCGATGCCGATGTTGACCGGCACGTCGACCATCGCACCAGTCGCGCGCCCGAGCGGATCCACCACGTAGTCGTAGAGCGCGGCCTGGACCGGGTGCTCCTTGCGGCCACGCGCGGCGGCATCGGCCATTGCGGACCGCCGCACCGTTGCGGCACTTGGCGACACTTCCTGCTGATGCACCCACGCTTCGGGCATCTCGTCAGTTGCGCCAGACAGGAATGCCTTGAACTGGTCGCGCCGGTTGGGATCGCCAGCCGCTTCCTTGAAGGCGCCCGACGCATACTCGTAGGCCGTCTTCTGGTCGAGGGCGGGACGCACAACGGTCCCCTGGTCGTCCAGGTCGGGCACCATTAGGCTATCGGCACGCGCCTTGAGTAGACGCAGGGCACGGTCCATCGAGCCCTTTGGCGGGGCTCCTGGGCCTTGTGGCGCCATCTCGGGCATGTCGATGCCGGTCACTTCTGGCCCCCGAAGAACCGGTTGAGCCCGTCGAGGAGGTTCTTGCCGGCGGTCGTATCAAAGAACGGGTCGACTTGCTGGGACTGGCGGCCGAAGTTGGGGTCCTTGCGCTGATACTGGGCCTTGATCTGCGAGTTGAGTGCCTTGAGTTCCTGCCGAAGCTGCTCTTGGTCGGCTGGGTCAAGAGTGTCAAACTCGAAGCCGTCCATCATGCGGTTGACCCGATCGCGTTCGGTAGTCAGGTCGCGCAGGTCCTGAGCTTCCATGTCGCGGGGCACCTGGCGGCCGGCAGCGCGGAGTTGCATGGCCTGCTGGAACGACTCGTCGCGGCGCTTCTTGGCAGCCGATCGCTCCTCCTCCGACGCCTTGCGCAGCCGGAAGTTCTTGCCGAAGCCCTCGCCCATGAGCCCATGGTCGCCGATCAGAACGTCCATCTCGTTCTGGTTCATGCCGTAGTACTCGCGACCACCGTTCAGATCCGAGATCGCCTTCTCGGTCTGAGCCTCCCGAAGGGCAATCTGTGCCTCCATGTCGCGGCGCTGGAGCCCGATCATCTTGGTGCTGTGCAGCTCGCGCGTCCATTGCAGCTCCTCAAGAGCCTGCTGACGCAACAGTTGGTCGCCGGCCAGCTTGCTCGCTGACTGCGCCATCTGCATCTGGTGCTCCTCCATCTGCTGGTTGCCCTGTTGGGCGCGCAGATAGGACTGCTGGAACTGCGAAGCCGCCTGGGGGAGCTGCTGGTAGGCAGCGTCCTTGCGCTCGGAGTAGCGATCGCGGCGCTGGTTGACCTGCTCCGCAAACTGCTGGGACTGGAATCCTGCACTATCTTGCATACATCGCCTCCACCAGCAGATTGCGGGCTGAACTCAGCATCAGGTAGGTCGTCTCCATCCGCTTCGGACTGTCCGCCCATTCCTGGTAGATGTCGTCCGAGGCGATGGGGTTGGTGCCCATCATGTTCGCAGCCGCTTCCTGGCTGGCAAACGTCGACAGTGGAGGCGAGCCTCCTGGCATAGCACCGGCACCTGGAGAGCCGCCGCCACTCCCGGCCATTCGCTGGTTCATTTCGGAACCGCCTTGGCTGGAAGCCTGCTTGCCACCACCACCACCAACGGAACTGGCGAACATGCCGCCACCGCCGCCGGCACCGTAGCCGCCAGAGTTGCCCACGGCCTCCTGGGTGCCGCCTCCACCACCCATGCCGCCGAGCGTGGACTGCATCATCTGCTGGCCGCCACCAGGAGCTTGGATTGGATTCGGTCCACCGACTAGCCCTGGACCAGCTTGCTGTTGCTGGCTCCACCCAGGACCTGCCATTGTCTGGCCATCGGCGTTGGTGGCGCCCATCTGCGCCTGCCCGCCCTGGAGCGCCGAAGCGGCCATGCCAACACCAGCGCCGCCACCGGCCATTCCGGCAATCGAGGCGCCCGCGTTGATGATGCTCATCGTGCGGTTCAGCTTCTCGGCTTGCTTACGGTCGCGGTCGGCAAGATCCTGTTGGTGCTCGCGGTAGCCCATCAGCAAGTCGGGGCTCTCGGTGCTCATGGCCTGTTGGCCGTAGAGGCTGGCACTCTGCCCATACATGCCACTTGCCAACGCGGCACTGCCGCCTGGCCGGTAGCTCTGCATGAGGTCCATGCCTTGGCGCATGGTGTTCTGCGCGTCGCCCCACAGGGCCTGCCGCCGCTGCTCGGTACGACGGTCGGCTTCGTACTGGTAGTCCAGGGCGAAGCCGCCACGCGGCATCTGGCCGATCGGACGCCCAGTGGAGTCCCACTGGATCCCGTTGCCTTCGGCGTATGGGTCAGGGCTTTGGTATCGCTCCTGGGGCAGTTTGCCAGGGCTCAGGCCAGTCGCACGACCGATGGCCGTGACGTTGTCCTTGTTCACCAACTCAGAGGCGCCGCCAGTGAAGACAGCCGCACCGACTCGTTTCCAGTTGAAGCCCATGGCCAGAACATCCTACCACCGAGTTCGGTCCACAGGAATCACGCTACTCGATGAAGACGTAGCCTGCGAACGAAGTGCCTTCCGGGTTGGTGGACCACGCCGGCTGAATGCTCTTGATCTCGAAGAAGTCCCCGGCGACTACGGCAATCGCCGAATCGTCGGCAAATATGCGTTCGCTGGCAGCCGTGGATACTGCTGCGACAAGGTGATCCGTTGTGTCGTTCAGCCGCAACGAGACCGTCCATTGTTCTCCAGAGCCAGCCGTGCTGGAGTAGCTGTAGACATGGACCTTTGAGATGGTGCCGGACTTTGGCACGTAGACCTTTCGGGTTCCGGCCGTCGTCGTTGGCGCAACAGGCATCGCCCCAAAGTAGGTTGTCTCGCTATCAGCCAAGTTGGCGGCCAGAGCCATGACCTGGATCACAATCGAGTCAGTCGACTCGACAGGGGCGACCTGGTCGGAAGGGATGTAGCCGGTGGCCGGGTCAAGGTAGACCGGGACGCGGTTGACCTGCTGGTTGGAGTAGTGCTGGGTCACGTGCGCTCCACCCCAAACACCGTGAAGGCCACGTCTCCGGCCGCGTCACTCAAGGCGTAGAGCTTCTCGCCAGCACCAAGCGTAATGCCGGCCGTTGCCATGAGGGTCTCAGCCAAGGCGAGGGCCGAGTCCTTGTAGATGTAGTTGGCGCTTGCAGGGGCCGTTGCCGATGCCTGAGTTGCCGCAAGGTCAAACGTCGTGCCTGCACCCGAGATGTTGCAGGCCACAAACGTGCTGATCACGGCCGACCCGTTGGCCGGGGCCGCGTAGAGCAGCGTCATGGCGTCCTTGGAAAGCGCCTGAGCGAGGATCTTTACCGTCTCTGCCATCAGGTGCCCATCATCAAGAAGACGCGCCAGTAGTCCACAGGGGCCGTCTGGGAAGCCTCCTGCTGTGCCGCCCACTCCTGGATGCGGCGAAGGTTCTCCCAGACGTGCATGTCCTGCGGGTCGGGGATGAGGTTGAGTTTGTCGGTCATCACTTCACCTGCGCGAAGATGTCGGCGATGCGCACTTGCGCTCCACCGATCAAGTTCAACTCGACCTGGTGATTCTGGCCGGAAACCTCCGCCGAGGACAGACCCACGGTGTAGACGGGATCGCTGGTGCTGGTCGTCCCCAGCGGAGAGTAGCTGTTCTCGTCGGGGCCGGTGAGCGTGACCGACGTGTCGATCATTTCCTGGTCCCGACGCTTGGTTGCCCGCACGCTGGCGTTGACAAAGGCTGCCTGCACGTTGGACTCGTCCGACAGGCCCGCCGAGTAACGGCTCAGGAGGGAGAACCGCACGCCAAGCGAACTAAGCGAAGAAGCCTCGGTGCCCTTCCAACTGCCGTAGGTGGTGCGGATCTTGGCCTCACGAGCGCCAACGATCATCTTGCATCCACCGCGCGGGATCGTGATTGAGCTGTCCAGCGTGATCGACGTGTCGGCGATGAGCGAGGCGATGGTGCGCTTGCCGAGATAGACCAATGGGCTGCCGCCGCCGCCTGTGTAGAACATAGCCGTCATGCCGACGCGGATCTTGATGCCCGTCGTCGTCACGTTCACGGTGCTAACGGCGCCGGTCTGCGACACCGTCTGGTAGTTGCTCTCGCGGTCGAAGTGGCCGTAGGTGTCGTCCAGGGCGTAGATGCGCTTGTCGCTGCCCAGGAAGAACACCCGGCTGTTGCCGTCGTCATCCTTGCCCTGCGTCATCCACTGGATGCCAATGCAGGTTGGAGGGTCCCACACGCTCCACGCGCCAGTCCGGTAGCTGTAGACCAGGATCTCGTCACACGCGAACCGTGACTTGATCTTGTTGCCGTCCGACACGTTGCCGGCCGTCGTCCAGTTGTAGCTCGTGCCACGGAACGAGACGGTCAACCGCTGCGCCGTTCCCGCCGCACGGTCACGGAACATGCCGAAGTAGATCAGGCTGCGCTCGGCATCATGGCAGGCCCACGAGTGCAGCATCATCCCGCGCGATTCGCGCAGGTAGCGGCTGGTTTCGCCGACGAAGTACTTCTCCAACGACTCGCCGATCCACTTCACGGAGCCTCCGATGAAGGCGACCGGGCCTCGATCGCTCAACCACGCGCAGCCGCCGTCGAACTCGACCATGGAGTTCGGGGCGATGCAGCCGAATCGGTCGTCGGCCGTCTGTGGTAGCTGACCCACGGGGCTCTGTCCGAAGCCCAGGTAGTAGGTCTTGCTGCGGGAGCAGATGACGGTCTGTCCGTTGCAGATGCCGATGGCTTCCACGTCTTCGTCAAACTCGTTGGCGATGACCGTGGTGTTGGTGGCGGGCACGACACCTGGATTGTCCGGCTCGCTGATCTGGATCTTGCCGCGAGGAAGGAGCAGATGGACCGGCTCGGTGCGGAACTCGGGGCCATACAGGTCCTCGCCCGACTCGATCGGCGTGTCCAATACGGAGTAGCGAACATCAGGGATGCGTGCCGATAGGTCGAATGGGTAGACGCGTGTGGCAGAGCCGAAGTCCCACACGTCGACCTTGGTGTTCTCCAGCTTGTTGAGCCGAAGCGTCTGCCTCGGGTAGGGCAGCATCGTGCGGCTGACGATCACCTGGCCAGCGTAGGCTGGAGGGATCGAGAACGCCGAGCAGCCAAAGCCCGTCTCAAGGCCGGTGTAGGACGACGCCTCCGACCCTGGCGCGTTGGTCTTGAAGTCGGTGTAGCGGCTGGTGACGTGGTTGTGATCCGGGTTGGAGCCGTGGTTCACCGAACCGAAGGTGTTCTTGTCGTACTCCAGCGTCAGCGTGCCGAGCTGCATCTCCAGCATCGGGCCAGCGTTGCCCATGGCGCCGCCGTAGAACGTCCATCCACGGATCGTGCGCGCGGCCTTGCAGCCCATGGGCATTTGCTCGATGGTCTGCGGCACCGTGCCGTCCTGCTTCAACAGCAGTTCGTCGCTCTGGTAGATGGCCTCGTAGAGCGTGTGCAGGTAGTAGGAGCCGAACGATGCCGACGCCTGCGGCTCCAAGCCATACTTGCTCGACTTGTCGGTCAGCGGCGTTGGCTTGCCCTCAAACGCATACATCGGCACGTTGCGATCGAAGTAGAACGTCTCGCCATCCTTGGCCGTGCGATAGACGTTGATCGAGGTCGCCAGGCACTCATGCATCAGGTAGCCGGGGAAGTAGACGGCGAACCTGAGCCCGTTGTGCGTGAACGTCGAGTTGTCCGTCGTCACCTCGATCGGCTCGCTGCACAGCCCGATCTCGCCAGTGGCCTCGTCCTTGTAGGCAAACTTGAAACGGTAGCGGCCAGCTCGTTCGTCTTCGCCAGTGCCGCCAAACGAGTGATCAGCGTCCGCCGCTGCATACTGGTGGAACGTGCCCGCAGTGCCGGCCGCAGCCGTCTTGTAGGGATCCTCCCATACCACAGCCTTTGGGATGCCGGCGCAGCGCGGCTTGTCGTAGATGTCGTTGCTCCACCACTGCAAGCCGGCCAGGCCGGACTGCGCGGTATAGTCGATCGGCGTCACCACCGGGATCTCGAACGCGCACCCATAGCCTGGGGCCGCCACGATGATGCGGTTGCCCGCAACATGCGGCACCATGCGATACGGCAGACCAAGTTGGCGCCGCCTGCTGCGGGCGTTCCCGTTGGCGATGGCCAGCGCAGTCGAAGCAAGGCCCTCACGCACGTTGCCGGTGTCATCGCCGAAGTCGCGTTGCCGGTTGGCTACGTGCGCAGGATAGACCGTGTTGACAACTGACCCTGTGGGGTCGCCAAGACTGATCGCCGCCCACGTCGTCAGTGACTCCACGTCATCACTGATCGTGGAGCTGACAGCCGTGGACGACAGATTCGTGACGCGGGCAATGGTGCCGGTCTGGCCGGTCACCGAGACTGCGCCGCCGCTCGTCGTCGAGATCGTGATCGTCGAACCGGAAGCCGCCTTGACGTAGTGCGACTTGCCGTTGAGCGTGCTGGCAAGTGAACCGCCAAGACCTTCAAGGTAGATGCGGTTGCCAGCCGAGGCATGCCCGTAGATCGCATTGAAGACTGTCGAGCTAACGTCGGCCGCCGAGTTCGTCGTGAGGTCGATGTCGGTGCCGTCGTCCGAGTAGCCGGTCACGTAGACAAACGCAGTGCGACCGGAGTTGAAGATCGGCTCAAAGCGGTCGGTGCTCTCACCAACCAGCAGCCAGCGATCGTGCGCCTGTTCGGCGAAGTGGATCGTGCTTGGCCGGTTCCAGATGTACATCACCTCGTCGGTGCCGGCCCCTTGCGTGCTGTAGTAGCTGGTGGCCGATGCAGCACTGGACACCTTGCGCCGGGCGTCGACGTGGATCGTCTCGTAGCCACTGGGGCCGCTGGTCGCCGTGTTGGCGTAGGTGCGCGTGTTCGTCGCCGGGTCAACGACGCAGACGAACCCCGGCATCATGCGGATCTCGGAGCCGTTGCTGTTGACGTAGCAGTTCTCCAGCAACTCGAAGCGGAACGGCATCGCCTTGGACAACGTGGTCATGCCTGACCAGCCGGTGTCCCCGCGCATCGAGATCGGACTTGCGCCGAGGTTTCCCATTACATGCCACCAAGGTAGCCGCTGGATCCACCATTGCGCCACGAGTCGAAGCTGTCGATCGTCGTCATCTGGCCCTGCCGCATGCGGTCATAGCGGAGCACGTCACGCTTCACGTACTTGTAGAGCCGGTCGGTCTCGGCCGCATAGTACTGGATCATGCTCATGTTGCCTGCCGTCTCGGCGAGCCGCTTGCAGGTCAGCATCACGACAAGCTCGATGTAGTCGCCTGGGATCAGCGCCAGGTCGGAGTCCTTCACGAGGTCGACGTGCCGGGCCATGAAGTGGCACTCGTAAGGGCCACCCGTGTAGTCGTGCAACGTGAGCTGGATGCGGCCATTGTCGCGGTGGGCAAGGCCCTTCCAGGTGATCGCGCGCCCGGGATTCGACAGGTTCTCGACGCGCAACAGGCGCTTCACCGAGCGCGGCAACGTCATCGTGCCAGGGAACGAGCCGTCCAACGTGATCGGCTCAACGCGGCGCAGGAACCATGCGTTGTCGCCCAGCGTGTTGTAGACCTCGCGCAGGGAGTCGTTGATGAAGTTGTCGACCTGCGCGCTGTTGTCGTCGTTGCTGGAGATGTTGCGCTCGTAGCGGCGCCGCACCTTGTTGCGGATGCCGATCAGCGTCGGACGATCGGAGTCAACAGTCGTGGCACTCGACAGTGCGTCCTTGGCAGCCTGCCATTCGGTGAAGAACGTCTGGCCGAGAAGCACCTGGCCATCAGCGTCGTAGTGGACGTTGTCCGAGATGTAGGTGAACTCGTCGGTGATCGTGATCTTGCGAACCGACGGATCGTCGCCAGCGAACTTGTCCCCAAGCGAGTTGACCGTCGACGAGTAGGTCCAGTAGGTGCTGGCACCAATGCCGGCAAACACAAACGGGATCTGCGACGCTTGCTTGGTCGACCAGCCATTGTCGTCAATGGCTTGGCGGAAGGTCGTCGTGAACGTGCCAAGGTTGGCGTAGAAGTTCTGCGCCGTCTGGCCGTTGAGGGCTTCCAGCTCCGAAGGCACGCCAAACACTCCCACGATGTCTGGGGTGTCGCCAGCGGCCACGATCTCAGCGCAGGCTAGCGTCAGGGCCTTGTCGACGAGGATCGAATACAGGTCGTTTGCGGAGCTTGGGTGGAAGTCGTTGTGCGTCGCACCCGAGAACCACGAGAAGCTATCAAGGGCCAGCGTGCCGAGGTACGGCGACAAGCGCGAGCTTCCGATCGCAAGGTGCACGCAATACAGGCTCTCCGAGTAGCACTGGCGGACGTTCCATGCCAACTCGGGCAGGAAGTTGACAGTGGCGCCACCGACGTTGTGGACGATCGGGCCACCGCGCGGGATCGACTTCCAGTTGGGGTAGTCGTAGCCGCTGTCGTAGACGATGCCTTGGTCGTACCGGAATCCCATCTCGCGGAACGAAGCGTTGGCCGCGATGTAACTGGCCGGCGCGTTGACGGACGTAGAGCCGGTCAGCACGCAGATGAAGTCCCCGTCCGATGGAGCCAATGGCAACGCGATATCGACGGTGACGGTTACCGCGTCGACGTAGGTAGCGATCTTGCGGTAGGTCAGGCTGATGCCGCCAGCAAGAACCGCGATCCACTTGCCGACCATGCCGCTGTTGAAGGCGCCAGTTGACGCCCGCTTGATGATCGTGGTCGTCGTGCATCCGGCATCGCAGGTGTGCGAGTCGGTCAGGATGTGGACGGTGCCGGACTGCGCAGGAGTTGGGCTGAACGCTGGACTGACGGCAAAGGTGTTGCCACTCGAACTCGTCGTGATGCGGCGAGTCTGGCCTTGGCCGGTCGCGGCCTCCTTGATGTAGAGCCACTGGTTCTCGTTGGCCGACGCGTAGGCCGTGCCAAGTAGGTCCACCGTAGAACTCGTGTTCGTCCCCGCCGTGTCAATCTCGCGCGCATCTGGCACGCTGAACGGCATCTGTGGCGTCCAGCAGTAGATACCAGGGATCGTGATGTCGATGGGGTAGGTCGTTGGCAGCGTCGTCCCAGTCCAACGCGTGAACGCTTCAACAGGGACCTCGTCCAGTTGCGCGTAGCCGTCCGCGTTGGAGTTGCCGAAGACGACGATGACTGGGATGGTGGCCATCAGTTCTTGAAGAGAAGCCCGTCGGACTTCAACTTCTCCTTGATCTCGGTCGTGGTGTTCTGGGCAGGGTCAAGGTAGTCCTTGCCGTATTGGTTCTGGCGCATGCGAACCAATTCACGGGGCACCTTGGCGATGTGGCGGATGCCACCCTTGATGGCCGCCTTGTCGTTTTTGATGGCCTCGCTACGCGTCGACTTGATGATCTTCGAGTAGCGGGCTTCCTGGGCGGCGGCATCGGTGTTCCCGTGCTGCCAACCGATCGGGACGCAGGACGCGTCCAGCTTGAAGGGCCTCTCACCGCCCTTCACGCACACCTCGGGGCAGGTCTCGTAGAGCTGCGTCGCCGTCCCACCGCAATCGCAGGAGACCTGCGCGCGGTGGTTCGACATCGAGGTGATGAACTCCTGCCGCTCACCACACGCGGCACACTCGTATTCGTATCGCGGCATGGGAGCTGTCCTTTCAGGAGGTCTCGATCAGATCGTCAACTGCTCGTCCTATGGAATACAATTCACGATGGCCGTCGCAGCCTGCGGGTTGCGGCAGATGAGGGCCTGCTCGCCGCGCACGATGCCACGCTCGAAGTCGCCGGTCTTGCCCAGCGGGCTCATGTAGACGGGGCGCACGACACCGATCTGGAAGTAGCGCGGCTGCATGAACAGCAGGACTTCGTCGTACGCAACCGTGACCGCCGTGCCGTCGCCATCCAAGGAGCTGGTCGTCGGAATGCTGACCGACTCGCCCGAGATGTTCAGGTAGCGGCAGAGGTTCAGCGAGACGACACCGAAGTCCGTCTCGTAGTAGTCCACCGTGTCCACGACGCGCTTGCTCGCGGCGTCCAGCGTGCGCTCGTTGATCGCGCCGTTGGCCGTGAGGGCAAACTGCGAGAACAGGTTCTTGATCTTGGCGCCGCAGAAGCCGACCGCGCCAGCTTGCCGGCCGGTGATCGAGAACCACTGAGCCATCAAGTTGTCCTTGAACATCGCCTGGTCGAGCGTGAGGCCGCCGGCATCGTAGGCCCACGTCGAAGCGCCCGTGTTCAACGCAGGGCTAGTCGTGCCAAAGTTGTTGCCATTGCCGTCCGTGACGGTCGCCTTGCCGAGGCCGTGCTTCGACCGCTGCAACCCTGAGCGAAGCGCCCAGTGGCACATGCCCTGCGTCTGACGAGCTGCTTGCTGGTCAATCGCGGTGTTGGCGTTGAGATCGCTACCCTGCGGAGGCGAACCAGGGCTCCACCAGAACGACAACTCAAACTGGTTGACAAGGGCTTCGGTGTGCTTGAGGGCTTCGTAGGCGAAGCGATCCGACATGCCGTACATGCTCATCGCGCGGTCGGTGTCCGACACGGCGAACTGCGAGCCTTGGATCTCAGCGACGCTCTTGAGCTTTGCCGGATACTGTGGGGTGACGTTGGTGAACGTGAACCCTTCCGGCTTGGCACTGGTAGTGCCAAAGCTGTTGGACGCAGTGAACACCGAGTTGGCTCGGTTGATCAGCGAAGAGCTGAACGTGTCCACGGGCTGCTCGGTGAACACATGGTTCATCGGCACCTTCTCCAGGATCTGCTGGAGGGGCGTATCGAGCGGGAACAGGTTGGTGATCAGGTCGCCAACGCTTTCCTTGACCAACGACTCGTTGATCGCGGAAACAACGCTGTCGGTTGCGTAAGTGGTGTAGGTCGTCGTAGCCATGTTCGGTCAGTTCAGCGGGCGATTCATGAAAACCTTGCGGAAGCGGCTCAGGCACTCCTGCTTTGCAAAGTGCTGGGCCGCCATGCGATCGCCCTTCAATTCAGCAGCTTTCATCTGCCCCATGAAGTCGTCCGCTTGGCCCATCGACCTTGCCTCAGAGTTGCCTCCAACCGGGACGCCACCAAAAGCCGGACGGCTCATGGTCGGCTGAGAATGGGCAGGAAACATCTCACGATTCTCCATGCGCGCCAGAAGCAGAGCTTGCTGGTCCGTCAAGTTGGGGTTCGCGCTGCGGATACTCATGACGACATCGGCCTGCTGCTCGTTGAGCCCAAGGGTGGCGGCAACCTTGTACTTCTCGCGCTCCTTCTCGATCGGGGCCAGCCGCTCCTCCAAAGCCTTCTTGGCTTCGGCGGCGATGCTGTCCGTCAACTGTTGAAGAAACTCGGGGTCAATGTTTCCGACGCTCTTGGCTTTCTCAAGTTCGCCTCGTAGCTCGGTCGCCTCTTCGCGGGCAGCCCGTTTTTCGGCCCGCTCTTTGGCAACCGCTGCGATTGGAACCTTCCTGTCCTCCGACCTTCCCGCATCCTGCGAGTCGGCCGGCTTCTCGGATGACGTTTCCGACATTCAGTCCTCTGCGCCCTTACACCTGGCGACGGGATAGCTTGTGTGTCAGCAGGGCTCGCTAGTTCCCCGCTGCGGTTCTGGATCAGTCCTTGTCGAAACGGCGGTGACCGAGGTCACTCGTCGGGTCGATCTGGATGTTCTTGCTGGAGTTCAGCTCCGCATTCGGCGGAGTGAAGTTGCCGGTCGTGCCAGCCATCGTGCCGCGTTGCCCGTTCGGGTTCTGCGCACTCTTGTTGGTCGTCGTGCTTGGGCTATCCATGATTCCTCAGTTGGTCAGGCGACGAAGTTCGTCGATCTGTGAGCGCAGGACCGTAATCCTTTCCCGCCGTGAGTCAAGTTGCTCGGCTGTCAAGGGCTGATCGCGCAACAGCATGGCAAGGCCCGACAACGTGCCCTGAGTCTTGCCCAACTGGTATGGCGACAACTCGTTGCCACGCAACCGGCCGAGCAGGTTGGCCTCCGTCGTGCGCAGACGATCGGTCACCTTCTTCCATGCGGGATGCGCCATGATCTCCGCAAGTGTCGAGCTGAACTCGATTTCCAACGCCATGTCCCCGATCTCGCTTTCCAGCTTGGCAAGCTGGGTGCGGTAGAAGTCGAGGTTACCTTCTGGCGTATACTGCGGCAGTTCGTCGTAGCTCAATTGTCAGTCTGGTTGGTTGTGCGACTCGACCGGCCAGACTTCGCGTATTTCCGCGTGTCGGCCGGTCCTGGGTTCTCGTTCTGCGTCTGGCCGCCTGGGCTGTCCGCCAGGTCTTCCATTGCGTTGCTCATGCCACCAGCTTTGGGCGACGACTTTCCGCTCTCTCCGGCCTCTCCACCGGCCTCCTGGGGCACGCCGAGCAGGTTCTGTGGCTGGCGCTTCTGCAACGCCGACTGCTGGGCCTCCTTGCGCTGCATCTGCTGCACGTGCATGAGGTAGTGCTGCATGATCGCGGAGCGCACGCCCTCGTGCATGTCCTTCTCGCGGATGGCGCGGTTCTTCAAGTCCATCAGGTCCTTGAGGTGCGCCTTGTCGTCGTCGTCCGGATCGACCTCGACCTCGGTGCCGCTGATCAGCATCTCGTTCTCTTCGAGCTGGCTGCGCAGGTTCTCCAGCGGAGTCGGCACCTTGACGATGGTGTTGGCCTCATCCGGACCGATCAGCTCGGTTGCCATCTCGTGCATGAGTGCCACCTGGTCAACCGCAGTCGGGTTGGCCACGATGAACGCCTGCATCGAATTGACGAACGACATGATGCCGGTCGCCTTGAGCCCGTAGGTGCGCAGACTGTGCAGGCCGACCAGGTCGAACTTCACTTCGTCGAGGAAGTCGGCCGGGCCAAGCGTCAAATGCGTCTTGTGCATATCGAGACCGCGCTTGCCGAGAACCGGGAACTCAACGTCGTCCGTGCTGTACTGGAGCGTGTAGGCGTAGAACAGCTCAAGAAGCTGCCCAAGGCCGTCACCGACGCTGCGGATGATGCCGCGCATGCGCCGGTTGCCTTCCTGCAAGCTCAGGGATGCTTCGGTGGCCGTCCCGTTGCTGTCCTGGCCCATGTTGATGCGGAACGAGCCGACGACCTCTTCGAGGCTTTTCTGCAACGTGCCGAGAACCAGCGGCGCAGACCGAAGAGAGCCATCCGGAACTTGCGTGAACCGTACAGGACCCACCCCCTTGAACACCGAGAACGGACGCACCTTGTAGAGCGAGTCCGGGAGATCGCTGTCCTCTTCCGCAAACACCATCGGGCACGCAGCGACTTCGGCCGCGCGCAGGAAGATCTGGTGGTAGCGGTCGAGGTGCTGGTTGATGCGGATGGCGTTGTCGAACGGGCCGATGCCGTAGAACTCGTGGCCACTCTTGGTGACACGCATCGTTGCGTAGGGCCGCATCTGGCGATCGTTTGGATTGCGCCGGACCTCCAGCACAGCCTTGCCAGCCGCGATGACGATTCGCACGTCCTCGTGGGACTTGCCACCGTCCAAGCTCATCTTCGTGTGCAGGAACACGACCTCCAGCTTCTCCGGACGGTCGTCGTTCGTGGTGATGCGGTTCATCGCATCGCCATACTTGGCCGCTGGGTCGCGGGACCACTTGTAGTAGTCCTGCTCGACGCCAAACATGCTGGCCTTCTTGTCGGAGTCCAGCTTGTCGAGGTTGGCCCAGTTGAACTCCTTGCCGATGCGCCGGATCTCGTCCTTTGTCATCCACGCCCGGTGACCAACGTACATCGCGTTCTGCGGGTTGGTCGCCTTGGTGTCGATGATGAAGTCGAACGGGTCAACCAGGTGAGCGCGCGGCCCGGAATACTCGACGACCTGCTTGCGCTCGACCTTGACCGACCGCTTCATGCGCCCGTCGACAAACTTGCGCTCCACCGTGCGAACGTTGCGCCACGCGACCTTGTTGTCCCAGTAGCAGTACCACGTCGCGCACTGCGAGACGAGCATGTCGCGGATGGCCGGCTGGATCATCTCGCGGATGCCTGCCTGCGCAAACTGCCACTCGATGAACGCTTCCAAGGCGTCGGCCTGGCCAGCCTCGGCCTTCTTGCGCGGCACGATGCGGAACCACGGCTCCTTCTCCAGGATGGCTTCCTCAATGCGAGGAATCATCGTCTCGATAGCCTTGTAGATCTCGGGGACGTGGATGTCCTCGGGGCCGCTGCGCTCCAGCGTGTTGCCGGCGAGCATGTGGTAGGTCGCTCGCCAGCGACGGTGCAGAGGCCGTGCGCGTTCGGTCCACTCGCGCACAACGCTCTGGCACAGGTTCAGAGCCTTGCCTGAGGTTTCCAGGTCCTCGGCAAGGTTCGACTCGATCATCTGGGCCTCCATCCACGCACGAGCTTCCTCGGGGGTGAACTCGCCCTCATGCTGCGGGATGGAGTAGGTGGTCATTACGCGAACGTCTTGGTGATCGTCGAGCCGTTGTAGAACGTCTCCGCGTCAAACGTGCCCCAAGCAAGCTGGCAGCGGTTGAGCATCTTCGTGCTGACATCGATGCCAATGAACCCGGGCGACTGCGAGATGGCCATCCAGATCGCGGTGTCGTCGCGGCCCCAGGTGCGCGAGCACTCGGCCGTATTGCCGTCGTCGTTCATGAACACGTACGGAACCAGCGGCAACGTGTAGTCGGCGCCAACGCCAATCGACACGGCCGCGTAGGTTGCGTGCGTATCGCAGATGGCGCTGCCGGCATGACCACGAAGACGAAGCGTCGCAGCACCAGCCGCACTGCCGAAGAAGTAGTGCCCCGTCGTGGCGCCGTTAGCAGCCGGCAACTCTTCGTCGACGACCCACCACTTCTTCAGGTTCTGTGGGTTGACACCAACTGCGCCAGTTGGCGTTGCCACGTCGTAGAGCGGCGTGTTGACGTAGACGCGGACACCAGCAGTGGCAGGCGTCGCGGTGAAGTCGTGGCTGTTAATGGTGAACGTCTTGGTGCTAGCGACGTATGCTGTGTAGGTGGCGTCGTAGACCGAGCCGCTGTTCAGCGTGATGCTGAGAGTTCCGGTCTGCGCAATGTCCTGCGGGATCTTGTCGACGACCACGGATGTCACCGCACCCGTGAGCGACGTGGCAAGCTGCATGTTGTGCAACTTGGTCTGCGTCTTCACCAGCCGGTAGATCACGTTGAAATCGGCAGTTGGCGTTGCGCCAGCCAGGTTGGTCGATGCCTGGATGTAGAGGCCCCATCCGGTCGGCCCCTGGATGCATCCGCGCGTGTCGCCGATCAGGAGCCGAGGCGAGTATTCGCGGTCAGCGCCACAGGCGTAGCCCTTGAAGATCGTCTTTCCACCGGACGCGAAGGTCGTGCCCGTGGTGCCATCCCAGAAGCCAAGACGAATGCTGTCGACGGCCGCGTTGTAGTTGTGGCCGGTCAGCGTGAAGCCGAGAACCTCGACATGGTAGCCAGCGACCCCGGTGAGGATCGCCTTTGCCGTCGCGGCCGACGTACCACTGCCTGCAACGGTGTCCGTCGAGCAGACGTTGGTGAGGCCCCCTTGGACCTCAGCCAGCATGATTGCCTTGCTCAACTGCATGCGCCGATAGCGGGCGTGCATGTGGATCGTGTTGGCTGCGCTGGCCTTGGCCGTCAGCGTCTGGCCTGGGCGAACCATCAGGTTGCCCTTGGGACGCCAGATCATCTGGTCGTTCTTCCGCTGGTTCACCAAGCCGGGGAAGTGGAAACGCATCTCGATGTCGTTGACCTTGAGGAAGGCCGTGACGTTGGCCGACGAGTCCGGCGTCAGGCCGTAGATCTCGACCTCGTCGATCAGCAACACCTCGTCGGTGCCGCAAGTGAGCTGCGCGGCGCCGTAACTGGTGCCAAGGCCGAGGGCGCCGGTGCGGAAAATGCCGAAGCCCGGAACTTGGGTTTCGTCGAACTTGGACCGCGTGCGGCCGAGAACTAGTGAGTGCGTCATTTGGGAGCCTCTTGTTGGGTCGTCTCCAACTTTTCGAGTCGCTGATACAACCCGGCCACCTGGATCCAAAGCTGCCTGATCATCGGCGAGTAGTCGCGGAGCCTTGCCAGCGCGTCACGTAGGCGCTGAATCTCGGCAAGGTCGATCTCGACGATGCGCTTCTTAGAATCCATGGTTGTGCAGGGTGGAATCCCACCAGTCCTGGTTGGACTGCTGGTAGTGCTCGGCATGGTATCGCTGTTTGCGCTGCTCCGTCAACGTCGTTCTAGGGGCGCGCGGCTTCCACGGCTTGTAGTCGCAGTAGGGCTTGTGGCCGCCTCGAACCGGCTCGTATTCGAGCAGCATGGCCAGGGCGTCGGGGATGTCCTTCTTGGCCGTGCCCTTCAAGAACTCGTCGACCAGCTCACCGCCAGGCTGCCGGGTCTTGGTGCGGGCGTCGTAGAAGCCCTCGGGATCCCACAGCACCTTGGTCCCGTCCAGATCCTCAAAGGTCGTCGGCACCGTGTCGACCACGTAGAAGTGCTTGTTCATCAGCAGCGGCTGCAAGCGCATGATGCGCGCCGTCTTGCTATTCCTGGCGCTGCGCGGCATCTCGATCGTGTTGAGCCGGGTCTTGCGAGAGCGGCTGTCGTTCTCGATCGAGTCGCGGAAGGCCGTGGTCAGCGCGATCTTCTCCCAGCACTCGCCGATGTGGTTGACCCGCTGGCTCCACAGCTCGAGTACGTCGAAGAAGATGTTCACGAACTGCGTCGGCTCCCAGTGCCCAACGCGCAGGTCGAGCAGATAGACGTTGCGGTAGGCGTCCATCCCGGCATACGCGATGACGGAATAGCAGCCTTCGTCCTCCATCGAGACGGCCGTGTCGGTCAGCAGGTAGCCCGACAGTTGCTGCATGTCGTCGCCCCATCCGAGCGACCGGAAGTAGCTGCGGCGGAACATCGAACTGGCACGGCTGGTCGCTTCGTTCAGATACTGCCGACAGAAATGGTCGGTCTGGCCCTTCAAGGCCATGCCGTGCAGCTTCTGGGTCAGATACTCCAGCGTCAGGTGCGGGAAGGTCAGGCCGCCAGGCGCCAGTTCCAGTGATAGACGGCCGTCCGTATTCGTCGCCACGTTGACGCCGGCACCGCAGACTACCTGGCCGCCATGCGGTGGAGCGAACAGAGGGTTGCCCTCGATGTCGCTGTAGAGGTCGTCGTCTGCCCAGCGGGTGCCGATCACCAGCATGGTGCCGCCGCGCGCCACGAACGGGGCCAGCAGCGCGAACTTCTCCTTGGACTTCTTGTTCTGGTCCTGCGTCGTGACGTTGGACTGGTCGATGAAGTCGTCGAGGATGACGATGTTGAAGCGGCCACCAGTTGGCGGCGAGTCCATCGAGAACGCAGTGAAGGTGGCGTTCTGCAAGCCCTTGTCGGTGCGGCCGCCAACCGTGAACTCCATTTCCTCCCACTTGTCGCCTTGCTGGCTACCAAATCGCTCCACGACCTCCGGCTTCATCAACTGGGCGCGGATGGCCAGCGCCTTGCCACGGGTGATCGAGTCCGTGCGGCCGATGTAGCAGATGCGGACGTTGGGGTTCAGGAGGATCTGGCGGACGCAGAAGCCTTGCAGGATCGTGCTCTTGCGGCTCTCGCGAGGGGCCATGACCAGCTTGAACTGCAAGCTGCGGTCGTCCAGCAGCTCGATGATCTCCTGCGTCTTGCCGTGATCGACGATGCCGCCCTTGCCGACGTTGACCTTCTGGCCACCCTCGTCCTCGTCGTAGTTGTAGCCAAGCAGCTCACGGCACAGGACGCCCGTGTCTGACAACACGCGCATCTTGAACTCGGCGTCTGTCTCCTTCGCCTTCTTCTCTTTCTTCGCACTCACTTCGCTTCCTTGGGGCCAAAGAACTTGCGGAGGACCGTGGCTACACGCTGGGCGTCTTCCATGCGCTTGGCCTTGTGCAGGCGCTGCATCTGGCCGACCAGAGAACCGCAGATCTCGTCCTCCGCAAGGTAGCACGAGCCGCACAGCGCCAGTTCGCCGCCGGCCACGACCAGGCCAACGACCTCCGCCTCACACACGTCACACCGCAGGGGCGGGTGCATCCTGAGCGGCCTTGACCGCCGTCTCCAGGTTCAGGTGCTCTTGCCACCGCTTTTCGGCCTGAGCGATCCACCGCTTGTCGATGTTGCGGCCGTCCTTCTTGAAGATCGGTTCGCCAATGCCAAGGATCTTGGCCCGGTTGGTCCACTTCTCGATCTCGCGGTCGAGGATGGCACCATACTGCTCCTTGTTGAGCCGCTTCTTCATCTGGATGCCGCTGAGCTTGGGCTTGGCGCGCACAGGCTCCGGCTCCGGCTCTGCATTGCCAATCGAACTAGCGATCGCCGCCTGGCGGGCAATCCAATGCGCTTCGGTTTCGCGCTGTGACTCGGGCATGGCCGGCGCCACCGCACTCAACGCCTTTTCCACCGCGTCGCGCACCATCTGCTCAACCTGCGACAGCTCCAGGGCCGGCTGCTTCTCGGCCTGACGGGTCGTGTCCTTCTTGTGGATGATCAACAGCTTGATGCGCTCTTTGATCTCCTCCTCGGACTGACTCGTCGCCTCGATGATCTGGCACTGCTTGCGAGTGATCCAGCCGTGGTCCTTGATCTTGCTGCCGTCCGCATGGCGCTCACCGGGCTTGGCCTTCTCAGCGATCCCGAAGGCGGCTTGCGGGATGTGCGGGTAGTGGTTGATGTAGAACCGTTGCCCGAGGTCGCTGAACATTGAGGCGATGGCCCGGTCTAGACGTTCGGCTGCTTGTGCTTCCATGCTAGACTGACCGTAGCATGGCTACCCCCGACCGTAAAGACTCCGAGTGGTTGAAGACCGTCCTCGTGGACCTGCTCGACAACGCCAGGATGGCTACCCCAGTGGACCATCAAGCTTGCAGTCGGTATGCAGACCTGCTCTGGAAGATGCTGCCCAAGGGGCTGCCAGGCGACCAGCAGAAGACCGACCTCGACGAGATCCGCAAGGCCGTGCAGTCTGCCAGCAAGCCCAAGAAGTGAGCACGTATCGCCGGCAACAGACGCAGGACCGCAAAGACTTCATCGACATGCAAGTCTTGCGGTCGCGTGCACGTAAGGTCAAAGACCGCAAGGCTTACGAGACGCGCGTGCGCAAGTTCGCTGACCGCTGGTGGCGCCGCGAACAGTCCAGGCAACAACGGCTGCTACCCACCGTGCCACTGGAGTCCATCATGAACCGACAAGCCGAACCGACCACGCCATCCTTCGTCCAAGCACTGCTCGACGCCGAAGACGCCAAGCAACGCCTGGCACGCTGCCTTGACCTGCTCACGCCCAAGGAACGGGCGATCTTCCTCGACTACTACCAGAAGGTGCGGCCAGTCCAGGAAATCGCTGCCTCGCACGGGCTGTCACCCAAGGGCTGCTACAACCTGCTCAAGCGCTGCCGAAAGCGCATTCTTGCCACCGCCGAGTGACTTTTTTGCGTCCACACCACGGATTTCCCAGATTGATGGCGAATCCGAAGGTGCTCGTGCAAGTACTGTACAGTAGTTTCCTGCCCCACAACGCAACCACTCCGGTCCCCCAGAGTACAGCCGGGCCACCCTCACTTCCGTTCCCCCGTACCAATCCCCCGCCGCGCAAGCGCCTCCGCCACCACCCGGTCCACCAACGCCTGACCCTCCGCAGGCACCGCCAACACAGGACGCGATTTGCCGAGGCGGGGCTGATGCGAGTCGGACAACTGGTTTTCTGCGGTGGCGTTGAGTTGGGAAGAAGAAGGGAGAGGGGGGATCCTCTGTTTTTCACGGGTCCCTCGCCCGCGTGAGTCAGCTCCCCCCCGGGGTGGGTGCCTCTCCCGTGCTCGCTGGCGTGCGTCGGCGAGGGCCTGCAACCTGGCTGCATCGGCTGGCGTTGGCCTGCGATGGCGGATTGCGGCGACGACCGTTCGCAGGATGGCGGGGACGGGATATCCGTCGCGGTCGCGGGGGTCGGGCTCGGGGTCGCCGAGTGGGGCGGTGGTGTCGGGCGGGGTCGGCGGGCCGTAGATGCGGCGCAAGGCCAATCGCAGTCGCCACCACGGGGGAAGTTCAACGCCAACCGCCCGCACCTGGGCTCGCATCCAGCCGGCCGCGCGCCGTTGGTCGGCAGCAACCTCGCGACCTGGGCGCAGCAGCATGGCGCAGCAGCCCCTTGCCCGCACCGCAGTTGTCAGCTCAAGCGCCTTGAGCAGCACTATACTGCACTGCCGATCTGTCAGCCCCAGTTCATCGCCCTTGGTGCTGTCCCTTGTGTGCTTGGGCAACGGCACTGGCGAACCTGGCTAGCGGGCGGAGTTGAGGGATCGCGGGCGGGCGCGTGGGGAAAAGCGGTCGCCGATGGTTCTCGCGATGGTGCGCAACGGAAAATCTTGCGTTCCTTGCAGATTGCGTAACCGTGTGTGGTTGCACAAGGTAGGTGGCGTTGCGAGGGTTACCATGTAGACTGCGCGCTTGACTTTTCCATGGGAGTAGCCGATAATGATAGCACGTGAGCGGACTTCCCGCTTGCCAAAACCCTAGACGAGGTGGAGACGATGAACTGGACTCAAGAATCCGCGCAGTGGGCAATCGCCCAGCTTGACGCCTGCAAGGGTGACGTTGGCGTTGCGAGCTACGAAACGGGCCTGACCCTGCGTAGCCTCGGCCACTACCGCCACCGTGCGGCGGAAGCTGCTGACCGTTGGTTCCGGCAGCTTGTGCAGGCGACACCGGAACGTGTGGCCGAACGTGTGGCCAAGGTGCGGGCGATCGCTACCAAGGTGGAGGCGAAGTCATGAGCCCATACCAAGCCCAGATTGCCCTTGCCTACTGGGTCGAGAGCCCCCGCAATCCGTTCCCGCAAGATGCGATTGGCCTTATTGCCTACAGCTACAGCCGGCCGATCGGCAAGGTCCTCGGCGGTCGCCTTGACGGTTGCCTTGCGCTAGTCACGACGGACGAAGGCGAGTTTGTTGCCCGAAGTGTGACGAGCCTGCATGGCAACTTGGCCTGACCGCCCCCCGGAGCGCATCCGGGACATTGCGAGCCGAGGCGCATTCCTCGGCAACCAACTAGACGAGGTAGACCGATGACGACTGCAACCCGTGGCACCGTACGTGCCGACTACTGCCGGCAGGCGATCGTGACGAAGTACCATGGCCCCACGAACTCACGCGGCTCGCGGGTATCGGCGACTGCCGGACCCGGGCGTCTGTACGTGGCATGGGATCACGCGTTGGACGTGACCGAGAACCATGCCGTGGCCGCGCGCATGTATGCCGAGAAGCTCGGCTGGCTGGATCACTCGGACTTCGAGGCCGGCGGCACGGGAGATGGCTTCGTGTTCGTGGCCGTGCCGAGGGCGGACGCATGAAACGCCCCCGCATCACCCTGCGCGACGTGGTCTGCACGCTCCTGCTGCTCGCGGGCTTCGCCCTCATCGGCGCTAGCCTCGGCATGGCTGGCGGGTTGCGGGAGTTGTTCGATCTTGGCTGGCAGCCGGAGGATCCGCGATGAGCCTTGACGACCTGGAAACGTTCGTCGTGGTCCGCGATGCCTCTGGTCGTGAGCTTGGGCGCGTCGAAACCACAGGCTGCCCGTGGTGCTCCGACACTGGCGTATGTGCTGCCTGCCACGCTAGGGCCGAGGCGATCCGAAAGCCATCCTGACCGCCCCGGCGAGCGCATCGCCGCCACTACCGCCGCGCGCCCGGTTTGGCGTGCCCGCTCGGCCCGGTTGGCCTTGGAGACGTATGCACGCTAACACATCCATACACGGGGTCACGAAGGTGACCCGTGGCCCCATTGTCCAGTTCACCGGATCTGGCACCTACCACTCAGAGATCAAGGTCGAGTGTGGCCCTGACAGCCGGTTCGCCCTGGACCTGTTCGCGCCGACCTACGAGGCCCTCGTGGTGATGCAGGACGAGTTTCTGTCGCCTCGGCAGATCGACGAGGTGACCCGATGAGTCTCAACAAACGATGCGTTGTGATGGTGTGGAACGATGCAACCGTGGAGGTTTGCGCGACCACCGTCCGCAACATGGACGAGGATTGTTACGCGATGCGCAAGCGCCTACATGGTGCCCACATTGAAGACCCGCGTTGGCAGATCGTGGAAGGCGCCGACCTTTTGGTCAGTGCCGGGAAGGCCCGATGACCGTCCGCTTGACCAAGGAGGCATACCCCGCCTTCTGCCCCGTGTGCAACGGCCTGGGCTGCGCAGAGTGCCATGGCTCGGGTGACGGCCCGGCCGCGATCGAGGTCGTCTGGTCGTGCTCTACCTGCCATGGTGCGGGTGAGGGCGAGGTGGTCGAGTGCCCCAACTGTGGAGACGACCAGGTGACGAGCCAGGCCGGCGACGACGACTACGACCCCGAGGACGCTTTCGACGCGCCCGACCCCGATGATGGGGCCGAGAACTGGGATTGGTGCCTGCCATGA
>ERZ869921.412-NODE-412-length-27788-cov-4.590272_pt1 | contig 27788 bp, 34 predicted proteins | sample MGYA00579310_ERZ869921 | MGnify/ENA primary metagenome ERZ869921 (study PRJEB32216, sample SAMN09231816) | wastewater metagenome | place: USA: Maryland | collected 2016-06-21 | study: EMG produced TPA metagenomics assembly of the PRJNA472060 data set (Reclaimed... | reverse complement strand
CTCTGCATCCGTCGGGTGTGGAACCTAGCCTCTTACCCCATACCGTCTCTTCCGCTACGCTGTACCTGGGGCCACGGATCGGCGTCCATCACACCGTCTCCCACCCCCTTCACCCTCCTATCCGACACGTCTATATATGCAGGGGTACCCATGTCCACTACCACGATCGCATTCTCCCTGGTCACGGCCTGTTTTCTGGCCCTAGCGGTCGGTACCGGCCTGGTCATGCGCTGGGCGTTGGCCGAGAACCGGAGGCTTACCAACGAACTGATCCTCAACCTCCGTCGAGCGACCATGCCCATCATGCAGGTGGGCGGTGCTGTGGGGGAGGAACCGATGACGCCCGAACAGAAGGCGTTTATCGACGCTGCCCTGAACGTTGATGGCAGGATCGACCCTCAGAATTTCCTGGGCGTGCAGGGTGGCATCAACGGGTATACCGTTGATGAGATGGCCGCCAAGCTGGATGCGGGGAGGTACCCCGACCCGACTGATGGCGGGCTGCCGAACCCTGCCTATCAGACCGGTGCTGAACGGGTAAGCGTTGGTGATGACCCGTTCTGGCCCGGTGGTACTGGATCGGATGCGCCGGGGAATGGGTGGTCGTGATGGCCGTTCAGAAGGAAGACCTGCAAGTCCACCTTGATGACAAGTACCACCCGATCCGGTTCGAGGGGTTCGTCAAGTCTGTTAGGACGAATGAGAACACCGGCGAAATGATTATCTCGCTGGCGGTAACGGCTGAGTGGAAGTTCTACGCCGTACTGACGACCGACTATCCAGGGACGATGTTTGATATTGAGTTTCAGCGGCAGCGTGAAGATGACCCTGACGAGGATGGGGCAGAGTAGATGGCCGATGAGACGACGGGCGACAAGATTGGTGGCGATGGGGCCATCCCTACCACCCCTCTTGAAGTTCTCCGTGGCCGGATTAACCGCATCGTCATGTCCAGCCTCGATGACGTAGAAGCCACCCTGAAGACCGGCACCCCCGCCGCCAAAGCCGTCGTGATGAAGACCGCTATCCCGGCCTTAATAAAAGTGCTAGGCGAAGAACAGAAGTCCGATGAACTGGCCGAGATGCGGAAGATCGTTAGAGAGATGGCCGAGAAAGACCGGCTGGGGATTAAGGGCATGGGTGAAGGTGGCGATGGTGGGGGTGCGACCGTTAGCTCCACTGAAGGTAGCCCAGGGGGGTCGGGGAGTGCCGGGCTAGATGGTCTGCCCGAGGATGGTGTGTCCTAGTGGACTTGCATGGCCGTATCCGGCAACTCTCCATCCTCGAGAACAAGAACCTTCAAGTCGTCAAGTTCAAGCCGAACTGGGCGCAGCTTGAATACCTCGACGCTGCCAAGCACCAGTTCGAGACAACGGGCCGTGTGCGGATCATTGTCCTCAAAGCCCGCCAGCTAGGCATTTCCACGATCACCGAAGCCATGCTGTTCGTCATGTGTTTCATCATCGACAACTACCGCTCCATGGTGATTGCCCACGAAATTCCGGCATCTCAGAATCTTCTGAAGATGACAAACCGCTATTGGGACACCTACCCTTTCAAGCAGCTATACACCACCAAGTACGCCGGCAAGAACCACCTTGAATGGGTCCAGACCGGATCGTCCATGCAGGTCGCCACGGCAGGCAACAAGGGCGTCGGTCGATCCGCCACCATTCACGGCGTACACGCATCCGAGGTTGCATTCTGGCCTGACCCTAAAGAAGCCTTCGTCGGATTGCGCCAGACCATCCCCGAGGCACCAGGCACCATCATCGTACTCGAATCCACAGCCAACGGTTCCGGCATGTTCAAGACCGAATGGGAAGCCGCCGAAGCCGGTGACACCGAATTCCTCCCCCTGTTCTTCCCGTGGTGGCGTCACCCAGGATACACAGCCTCAGCTATCGGCGTCCCGTACCACGAACTCGGTAGGCTTGATGCTGAAGAGAAGGTGCTGCGAAGGATTGGCATTAGCGATGACCGGCTGGCGTGGCGCCGCTGGGCTATCCGCAACAAGACGCAGAACGACCTGATGCTGTTCCACCAGGAATATCCCTCCACGCCATCGGAAGCGTTCATCGCATCGGGCACCAACATCTTCCCCATCCCGAAGCTGAACATCGTCTATAAGCCCGAACCGGGCAAACGGGGTCAACTCCTAGAAACTTCTGCCAAGGTCGAGTTCATCGAGCGGGCAGACGGTCCACTTACCCTGTTCCGGCGAGTCCACCCCAATCCGTCCCTCGGCACCTACATCGTCGCTGGTGATCCCACCAAGACCACCCAGGGTGATTTCGCCTGCATTCAGGTCATCAACCGTCGCACATTGGAGCAGGTCGCTGAATGGCGTGCCCGAATCGACCCCGTAACCTTTGCCGACGAGTTGTTCAAGCTCGGCAAGTTCTTCAACCTTGCTCTTGTCAGCACGGAAATCGAAGGCCCAGGCTACTCCACCATCGGGGCACTCCTAGCTAAGAACTATCCGAAGTTGTACCAGCGTTCCCGTGCCGATACCCTCGCCTCACCATCAACTTCATCGTCGTATGGTTGGTCCACCACCCTCCAAACGAAGAACCTGATGATCGGTTGGTTGCTGAGGTTCGTGGTCGATGCGTCGGTCATCATCCATTCCTCCACCCTCTACAACGAGATGAAGGAGTATGTGCGGCTGCCGAATGGCGAATACGGCCCATCCGAGAAGGATGGGTTTGATGACTGCGTGATGGCGTTCGCACAAGCCATTATCGTCAATGTCATGGAACCAGTCCTCGCCGCACCTGAACCACAGATCGGCGTAGGGTACGAGTTGCCTGAGAACGTCACGCCGCCTAAACCTGCCGCCGCATCCATCACACCCATCCAACCGGAAGAACCCGAATGGATGAATTGGCCCGAAGAAGACGAAAGGTAACCCCATGCCAGCCTACGAATACCGCTGCGACACCTGCCAGTCCCCCACCACTATCAACACGTCCATCGCCAATTACGAAGCCACCTTCGCTAACAAGGCTCTCGTCTGTGATGCATGTGATGGTAGTGGGCTACTACTCCGTGTCTATCGCCCATTCAGGTTCAAGCTCCCTATGCCTGACCACTACAACCCATCAGCCGGCCAATACGTTTCTGGTGAGAAACACCTAAAGGACATCTTCAAGCAGAAGTCCGATGAAGCGACCGAACGCACCGGCATCCCCCACTCATTCGCCCCCGTTGACCTTCGGGACACCGAAGCGTTAGGCGTCACCAGGGAAGGGCTTGAAGAAGACGCTGCCCGACGCCATGATGCAGGTCTACCCGTCCCTCCGCTCCCCAAGTAGAACGAGGCCACCTTGGCTGCCACGATGACGCCCGAGCGCCGCCCCCTGGCCCCGCTGCCGCCCGTTCCGCCTGGTCCTGGGCCTGTGGTGCCCGGTGGAGAGCCGATGCCGCCTGTGCCCCAGCTAGGCGGTCCCACACCCCCGGTCGAGCGCCCGAACCCGCCCGCACAGAACCGACCTTCGCCACCCCCTTTGTCTCGGCTGCCTTCCATGGACCCGATGACCGAGATGGCACTTGTTGGCAAGGTGCGTGATCTGTTCTTTCGTGCCAGGGATCACCGACGTTCGATGCTGATTGATTGGGACCGGAACTACCGTGCGGTCCACAAGACGAAGAATGAATCGTTGCGGCGGTCGTACCAGCCGAACCCGAAGGTCAACGAAATCTTCGCCACGTTCGACACCCTCGTTGCCTGGGTCACGGACCAGGAACCAACCTTCGATGTAACGCCGTCGGTCAATCCGCTCACCCCTCTTTACTCCTATGCCGATTCGCTGGCCCAGGACTTGAAGACGGTTATGCGGGCATCGTGGCAGGTTGATAAGACGGCCGCTGAAGTTGAGAAGGTGGTGTGGGACGGGTTCATCTACGGCATCGGCTTCTTCAAGACGGTGTGGGATGGCGGTGCGTTCCGTGGGTTTGGCAATGGTCGGATCACCCGATGCGACCCGTACTCCATCTACCCCGACCCCGATGCGTCCTCGATGGAAGACCTCAACTACATCGTTGAGGCACGGACGATTTCCAAGCAGGAAATGGAGCGGCGGTTCCCCGGTGCGCTGAATCGACTTAACACCGACACCTTTGTCGATGACGTTGACAAGGCGAAGAACAAGGTGTCGCCGTTCAACTCAGGCAACCCGGCGATGGCTACCCCTGGTGCCATGATCGGGTCTACCAATTCGGCATATGGCTTGCCCGGTCAGAACCGTTCCCTCGATGCCGTGGATGAGCCTGGCGTGACGCTCATCGAGTGCTGGATGCGGACGCCTATCACCGAATCCGATCGCACCTATGACGGGTGGCGATGCGTCGTCGTGGCGGGCAACCGTGTCCTGATGGACAAGATGGGGCAGGAACTTTGGTCCCACGGTCAGCACCCCTACGAACGGTACGTGCCGGTTGAGACGGGCGAGTTCTACGGACATGCAATGGTGGAAGACCTCATCCCGTTGCAGAACTCGATCAACCGTGTCCTGACCCGCATCGAGCAGAACATCGACCTGCATGGTTCACCGATCATGGTGGAGGATGCACGATCCGGCCTGACTCGAACTGCTGTTACTGATAAACCGGGGCAGCGAATTTCGGTGCAGCAGGGTGGGACGGTGGATTGGCTGATGCCGCCGCAGCTTCACCCACAGATGGCGATGGACATTGTGCGGTTCTACATCTCGGAGATGGAACGCCTGTCAGGGCTGTCGGCCATCGTGCGGGGTGCATCCCCAACCGGTCGGAATGCTCAGGGTGTGATCGACGCTGTGCAGGAAGCTGCGTTCGTGCGAATCCGCAAGGCGCTGCGTAACCTGTCTAGGACGATTGGTGGCAGCGGCGAGAAGATGGCTTCCATGATTGTGGAGTTCTACGACACGCCGAGGATGGTTAGCTTCGTTGGGCCGTCTGGTGAGAAGACATCGACTGCACTCCGGTCGGATCACTTCTACCTCCCTGGCGTGGACGGTTCCGCTCCGCTGCGGTTCCAGTTGCTCATCGACGCTGGTGAGGCGACCAGTCAGTCTAGGGGTCAGCGGGTAGCCGAAGCCGATGCGCTGTACGCCATGGGTGCCATTGACGAAGAAGCCGTGCTGGAAGTGCATAGCTTCCCTGGGTGGCAGAACGTGGCGAAGCGAGTGCAGGAACAGAAGGCACAGGCGGGGACGATGGGTGCCCCCCCGACGCAGCGTGCGGCTGCACGGCGATAGACCACTAGAAAGAAGGAATGCAGATGTCCGATACCATGGCCGAAGACAATGACAACTACCCTGACCTTTGGAATGGACCGGCTCCGATGCCGTCCGGTTATTCCCCTGGTGGGTCCGATGCGATGGTGAAGGCGCTCAACACGCCTGCCTGCCATCCGGAATCTGGAACCCCGATGCCTGGCCCGCAGTAACAACAAATCCGCCTCCCCTGGCGCTAAAGAACCCCCCTGCATTCATCTGTAGGGGGGTTCTTCTATTTACCCATCTACCCTCCCCCTCCCCCGCAGACCATACCGATTGCTTTCTTCGCCTTCCGCCTTGCACCTTCCACCATCCACCCGTACCCTTTGCCCGGTCACCCATCCACCGCAAAGGTAGGACACATGCCCGCTCCCATTGGTTCCAAGACGGGGAATGCCCCCATCAAGCAGGTCGGTCATACTGCCGGGAAGAACTACGGCACCGACACCAACGCCAAGGTCAAGGGTTCCAACCCCACCCGTGACCTTCGGATCAAGTAAGGACTGTTCCAATGGCTGGCACCAACCAGATGAACACGATGGGGGAGGGGATTCGGAAGTTCATGGACCTCATCGGCAAGATGAAGCTGACGCCGGATGCTGATCTGCCCCTTCTCATCGAGTTGGAAACCAGCATCATAGGCGCCAACAAGCGTGCCATGGAACAGAACGCCGCTTCCGGTGCCTCGCAGATGTCCCCAGGGGTGGATGCGGGGGCCGGAAGCATGGGCATGGGTGCTGGTATGGGTGGAATGCCGCCTGGTCCAGCGCCGCAGCCTTCTTCCCTTATGGGCATGGGTGCCCGAGGGATGACAACTTACCCATCCATGCCAGGTGGTGCCGAGATGGCACGCATGCTTGGCCCGCAGCGATAGGACATTCCGCTCATGTCTGATACCCCCACTAACACCGATCCTCCCCGCTTCACCCTTCCTGGCGCCCCCGATCCGGCGGCTGCCGGTGTAGTGGACGATCCTGGCACGCCTGATCCTGCCGACACCCCTACGTCGGTTGAGGGTGATGGTGGTGGCGGTCCGCTCGATTCGATCCCTACGGGTGAATCCACCCCCGCTGAACCCACTCTTGAAGATGCCATTGCCAAGGCTTTGGGTCTTGATTCTCCTGACACCGGAATCCCTGCGCCGGTCGATGGTGAACCGGCATCCGGCGAGGGTAGTTCCATCCTGCCGGATGCCGGTAGCTCTACCACCACGCCTGACGGTTCTGCCCCGGTAGAACCTGTCACTGGTGAACCCGCCTCGCATCCGACCGATGACCTCATCGACTTGGGCGACGGCATCGTCACGAACCGAAGTGATCTGGTCAACCTTCTGGAATGGGCGAATAGCCTGACCCCCGAAGAGCAGGCCCGTGTTGAGCAGGCGCTTCGCAATCCTTCCGCCCCCTCGCCCTACCCGTCCGCAGCGAGCGGCAGCGGAACCCCGGCACCTTACGGTCCTCCCGCTGGTGCCGGGGTAGCTCCATACCCCCCTGTTGGATACCCTGCCGCTGGACAGCCGGGGATGCCCGTCGCTCCCGGCATGGCCCCTGGTGTCCCCGGTCAGCCTACCCCTCTCGATCCTTCCACGATCACTGAGAAGCTTGGCGAGTTGGCCGAAGTCATCCCCGGTCTTCCTGAAATCCTCGCCCAGCAGCAGCAGGCTATCCTCGATCAGCAGGCGCAGATCGCCCGTTTCCAGCAGGCCCAGGCCCAGCAGGCCGATGCCCAACTCAACGCTGAACGGGAACGCATCGCCCAGGGTGTGCGTGCCGGTGAAGCCGCCTTCATCGAAGCGTACCCCCAGCTTGCCGCCACCGATCTTCACTACATCGCCCAGCAGGCGGCTCAGTCCGGCCTCATGGCCGCTCAAATGCCCAAGTTCAACGGCGATGCATCTGCCGCTTACAAGGCCACGCTGGAAACCATCATGTGGTCGGACGAGAAGTACCGATCCATGCTTGTCCAGCAGCAGGCCACCGAAATCGCCAATCGTCATGCCGAAACTCAGTCTCGTCGTGACGCAGCTTCGTCGCTGTCCGGTTCGTCCGGTTCAGTGGCCCGTGATCCGCAGTCCGCTCCTGCCGGTCAACCCCAAATGACAATGACCGAATACCTGCGTGCCGTCATGGCCGACGGTCTTTGATCCTCGTCATCACAATCCCCCACACCAAGTAAACCCCCGAACAGGAGCACCACATGGCTGCCATTGGTCAGGACACGGTTACTGCCATTTCCCGGCAGTTCGTCCTCCCCGAAATCCACGATCAGGTCTACGCATCGAACCCGATCACCTTCCGCCTGCTTGCGGGCAACAAGAAGATGATTCAGGGCGGTACGCAGATCGAGATTCCGCTGATGTATAAGCGGTTCGGCCACGGTGGGTTCTACCGTGGGTACGATCGCCTCACCGTCGCTCCGGTGGACACCATCAAGAGCGCCGTGTTCGACTGGAAGCAGGCCGGCCTCACCGTCGCCGTCGATGGTCGGACCCTCATCCAGACGGATACCCCCGAGGCCATCGCCAACCTCATCACCACGCAGTTCGCTCAGGCCCGCATGGAGATGGCGGAAATCCTCGCTGACGGCATTTGGTCCGATGGGTCCAACGCCAAGTCCATCACCGGCATCGAAGCCGCTGTGGACGATGGCACGATTGCCGCCACCTATGGCGGGATCACCCGTTCCTCGAACACCTGGTGGAAGTCCCAGGTTGACTCGTCCACCACCACCCTGACCCTCGATGCGCTCAACGCCCTTCAGGGTTCGGCCATTAAGGGTGCCAAGGCCACGTCGCTTATCGTGTCGGGTCGTGACCAGTATAACCGCTACTGGAAGCTGGTTCAGGCTGACCAGCAGTTCCAGGTCATGGCTGGTGGTCACGATGAGCAGCTTGCTTCGGCTGGCTTCACGAACATCCTGTTCAACAACATTCCTTGGGTTGTGGATTCGCACGTTCCTACGGGCACGTCCACCAACACCAAGATTTACCTGCTGAACGAGGAATACATGTTCCTGGCGGTCAGCCCCCGAGCCGACTTCCGCCTCGAAGACTTCCAGACGCCGATCGACCAGGACGCCATGGTCGCCAAGCTTCTGTGGGCCGGTGAACTTGCCTTCACCAACGTCGCCACCCAGGCCGTGATGACGGCCATCGCCGCCTAACAACCCCCCTCCCACAGAACGAGATAGGAGCCATCATGGCTGGTAACATTGGTAACCCGCTCGGTGCATTCGGCACCACCGATGCGGTCGAGAAGTTCGGGGCAATCACCATGCCCTTTGAGGCCACCGCCGATATTCCGGCCCGTACCGTCGTGCTCATCACGTCGGCCGGCAAGGTCACCAAGGCTGCCACCGGCACCGCCGCCGCTGGTTCCACGCTTGGTGTGACCGTGGATGCGATTAGTGCCGGCAAGGTCGGTCAGGTCGTCGTGTTCGGCATCGTGGATAGCGTTCCCGCCGACGGCACGATCAACCAGTACTCTCCGGTGATCGCCTCTACCACCACGGCCGGTTCGGTCATCGCCAAGGCTGCCCCCACCACGGGTGAAGGTCTTGGCTGGGCCATCGCCGCTGCGTCCGGTGGCCTGGTGACCATCTTCGTGAACCGCTGCGTCGGCGGCATCACCTGATCCAGTAACACCCGTCCCATTCGTCTACCCGCTGCCGCTCTCTGCACCCTCTAGAAAGGCCATCCCATGGCAAATGTTACCGTCCGACTCGTCAACCCCACCGACGAAGACTTCCACGGCCAGTACGACCGAGAGCACTACACCATCAAGGCCCGCTCTGAAGGTCTTGTCCCCTGGGATGCCGCATGCCTGTGGCTTGGTGATCCTCGAGCCGCCGATCATGGCCCCGGCCAGAACAACCGCCTGGAAGAGTACCGTCGTCTCACCAGCAAGTACGGTGTCTACGACGAGAACCACCGATTCGATGATGCCCGCCCGAAGGTGGAGACATATCTTCTCGACGGCACCCGAGTCACCATGCTCTGCGAAGACCCGTTCGGCTCGAGCGTTGACGTGTTCGCTGACGGGCACGGGCAGCCTACGTCCGAGGATCGGATCAATGAGCTTGAAAACCTCGTCAAGCGGCTCATGTCCGAGAAGGACAATGGCGACACCGATACCCCTGACGTTGTTGCCTCTGGCCCCACGTCCGACGATGACGGCAACCACCTTCCTGTCGATGAGGCTTCGGCTATCCCGGTGAACCCGCCCGCTGTTCATGGTTCCGGTCCTGATCTTCCGCCCGATGCCGGGTTCACCCTCCCCGGCGCTATCGGGTAAATGTGTGACGCCAGTACCCGCTAAGGTTCCCCCTGTGCTTTCTTCTACCTGGCAATGCCTCGTCGCATTGAACACGGATTTGGAGGAAGTGCGGGGGGAACTTGCGGAAGTGGCGAAGGCTGAACGGTCGGACTGGCTGAACCACTATGCCACGTCTACCGCCACTACTGATTCGGGTCGTAAGCGGGATGCCGACTTGAACACCCTTCCTTACTGGAAGGACCGCACAGAGCTTGAAATGAAGATCAAGGTGAAGGAAGAACTCCGACAGCTTCTCATCCTGGCAATCGAGCACGGTGTAGAAATCATCTAGACAACAACATAAGGGATGCATATGTCTGCCCGTGACGAACTTCAGCAAATCGACCTGGCAGACTTCACCAAGGGAATCTCTACCGAATACCATTCCCGCACCAACGACATTCCGCAGGAAGAAGGGTTCGCTCAGGCCGATGACACCTATGGGTGTTACGGCCTTGCTGGTGGTGGCCTAGCACCACTTCCTCGAGCCTTGTCCGGTGCATGGTCGCACTACGATCGACCGTTCCTGCCAGAAGACGGCGAGGTCATTCTCGACCCCGACGATCCTCCTGGTTCGCTCAACCCTGGCCCGCTGAACCCTCCCGATCCTGACCCGATCACGCTGGACGTGAATTGGGAATGGCCGACCGAAGCGAACGGCTATCCGGCTGGTTATGACCGCCGCATTGCCATCCTCGATGCTAAGGCGTTTTCTCCCGTCGTCTACTCTCCCGCCCTCACCACGGAGGTAGACCATTCCGACCCTCCGGTTGACATCTATGTCGTCCGTCAGTGGTGGATCGTCAACGACACGGACACCATCGTTGACACCCGCTGGCGGTTTAGTGGTCGGTCGGTCTTCCGCAACTCCAACGGCCTGTACGGCACCGAGTTCATTGACATCTCGGCCCTGGGTGCTGACGCATCTTTCGCTCCGCATCCGTCACGATGGGGGTGGGGATGGGGGTCCATCACCGAAACCCGCACACAGTCTCCCGGCCCCAACTCCCTCGCTACCGACAACCAACTTCGCACCGGCATCCCGATCATCGCCTTCTCGGTCGGGTCCATCATCAACATCTCGCCCGGTGTAGATGTTGGTGGTGTTTACACCTACCCCGATGCATCGGTCCTCGACACCGTAACGGACGCCATCAAGAAGCTGCCCGACCTCTACGGTTCCCGATTTGCTGGCATCATCTTCGGCCATCAGGGTCGGCTTATGGCTATCACCCGTGAATCCGGCGTGGCTTCATTTCGCCGCATTGCCTATCACCCGAACACGGCCCAGCGTGGCGCATCGGACACCCTTCTCTACTGGCCGCCGAACAACGTCTACGTCCCGAACACCGCCCTCGCTCCGACCCTCTTCTCGCCGCCGAAGATCGACTGGTCCCTCGAAACCCAGGACACCATCGACAAGCTTGCGTCTGTCGGCGTAACCCCCGGCAACCTCACGTCCAAGATCACCGGCGTCTCAACGTTCGCTCCCATGGAAGAGAACGTGTCGGGATATGGTGCTTGGTCGTCCGTCGATGCCAACACCCTCTTCCTGGTGAAGAACTCCGGTGGCGGTGTGATGATCGCAGGGGACATCGACCGCCCCACGGTCCAGCGTCTTCCCGGTGTCCCGAGCGTTGGTGGGTTCGCCAACCGTGGCGCCAACACCGATCAGGGCTACGTGTATGGCTCCACGTCCGGTGTCTGGATTTGGGCAGGCGGCAACACCGCAACCAACCTCGCCCCGCAGCTTCATCCGACGTTCTGGATTCCTGAAGACCCGACCGTGCAGCCCGTCGATTCCACTCAGCCTGGTCGCCAACTTGGTCAGTTGGTTGGTTCGTTCGGATTCCGGTGGCCGTACCTCTACGCCCCCAACAATTGGGTCATGGACCTTCGCACAGGTGGATGGTGGCGCTACTGGCCCACCCCGACCCAAGACCCTGACAACGGTGTCCATTTCGCTTTCAACGAGGTTGATAGCCTCGGCAACCTGTGGGCGTTCCCGGCATCGCACCTTGACGGATCAGACCTCGATCGTCCCGTTGACGACGACACCGGCCAGTTGCTTCAGGAGAACGACTACCTGATCTACCGGCAGTTCGACCTCACCATCCCAACGGATTACTGGTCGTGGAAGTCGCAGCCGATCAGCCGCACCCGTAGCCGATTCCTCAACTTCAAGTCCATCACCATCGTTGCTTCTGGTATCGGCAGGATCACCGTTACGCTTCAGGGCCTTACCGGCCAACCTGAGAAGATCGAGTTCGACCTCGATAAGCCGTCCCGCACGATGATGGTGCAGAATATCAACCTCACCACCACCGACGTTGAAGTCCACATCACGGCCCGTGCCGGCGACCCCGACAGCGAAGCACCCACCCTGCATCGCCTGTCGCTTGGATATGCCGAGACGACTTCCATCCCTGCCAAGGGTGCGTGATGGTAAAGCTGCGTCGCCCACAGTCCACCATCGGCCGGTCGCCCTACGCTTTGCGGATGACCTACCCGTCGAAGATGACGGAGGAAAACCAGCGTGCGATCTTTAGGGAGATTCAACGATGGGCGGATAACCTCCCGCTGCCAAATGTCGGTGCATTCACGCCGTATTTTATTGAATACAGGCCGGAAGACCCGCAGGAAGTGTGGGACGAGAACCTTGTAGAAATCCTGCAATCGACCTTCACCACAGACCTCATGCCGCTGGGGACGTGGCTTGTCTATGCTGCGCTTTCTCCAACCGAAATCCCTGATGGGGCAGTTGGATTGGATGCGAGCCTCTGGGTGAATGGCTTGAATACTCCTGGCGTGGCTGTCTCGTATGAATCTATTGGGCACATGGATGGCGAGGCCATTCGAATTCTTGATGATGTAGAAATCGACTTTACGGCTGAAACGTTTGAGATTACCTATAAATGGTATCTCCCCTCAATCAATGGCGGATTGATGATCGCCAAACCAGATTCAATGAATCTTGTCATCATCAAAGCGGCGGATGATGAAATCACCGTTGAGGGAAGTGCTAGGTATGCTTTTATCGTAGACGATACCGTTGACGGCACCCTAGACGTGGCTCCGGTTGAGTCCTACTTGTATGTGTGGGCGTATCGTCTATCGGACGGATACAATGTCCCGACTTCCCTTGAAGACATCACTCCCGCATAACACTCATCCCTAACCCTCTATCCCCACCCGCCTTTCCGCAGTAGGATTCCCACCATGCCGGTAACTCTCGCCAATGCCAGGAAGGCTGTTCGGGAACTTCTGGACGAAGAAACCCCGCAGACCTATAAGAACGCCCACCTTGATCGTTGGATCAACGAAGGGTGTGTCGAAATCGCTCGTGCTACTGAGGCGCTGCAAACTTCCGACACCATCGACGTGGTTGCCTCGACCCGTGAATACGATATGCCAGCCGACATGATTCGTGCCCATCGGGTGGACTTCGAGACTGACGATAGCGACCATCACGCCACCCTCACCCACCGTGATTTCCACAATGCCAATGCCGTTCAGTGGCACGGTGACAACGAAGGTATGCCGACCCTCTACACCATGTGGGGTATGCCGGGATCGGTGAAGCTGATCCTCTATCCTTCCCCCGCCTATGCCGGTACACTCACCGTCCACTACTACAAGCTTCCCACCGTCGCTACGTCCGACAATGACGTGCTGGACATCCCCGAAGGCTGGGAAAACGTCGTCTACGCCTACACCGAATACAAGGCACTTCGCCGGGATCGTGACCCTCGCTGGCAAGAAGCCAAGGGCCTGTTCGATGAGGCGCTTGGTGGGCTGTTCGACATGACCCGTCGCCACACGGACCAGGCTGGTGAAATCCTCCCGGCCGGATATGCCGTGAATGCCTGGCTCTACGAAATGGACTGACCATGCCATTCTTCCGTCCCTTCAAGATGAACAAGCGTCGGCCCGGTGGGGGCGCCTTCGGGTCCATGGGTAACCGTGTCGGGTCCGGTGGCGCTCGACCGATGACCCCCTTCAACGGTGGTGCCGATACCTCTGGTTGGCAGACCGCCATGGGAGTGCTCACCGACTTCAATGCTCCACAGTTCCAGCGGTACGAAGATCAGGCCGGTTACGCCCGTGACCAGAACAATTGGCGCCAGCAGGGATATGACATCTCTGCCCAGGACTACCAGAACCAGTACGCGAACGGTCAGGCGAACATCGACCTTGACTTTGCACAGAACCGTGTGGATCAGGCCGCAGCCAATCGTCAGATCGGCTACTACGATGCACAGTACGGCATCGACAAGAACCGCTATGACGCTGCCATGGCTTACCAGCAGGGCAACCAAGTCTTCGCTGATGCACGGTTCGGCCTTGCCGGTCAAGACCTCGCCCTCGATGACAAGCAGTATGGCCTTGCTGGGGATCGCTACCGCCTACAAGGCGACACTCACAACTCCGTCCTGGCACAGATCGCCAATCAGGCTGCCATGGCCCAGCGGGCCGCCTTTGAAGGGAACCGTGACGCTGGATCACAGGCCACCGCAACTGGCGCCTACACGTCCGCAGGTCACGGTTGGGACCGTGAAGACATTGCCTCTGCACTCGGCTTCAAGTTGACCGATCTTGGCGAACAGACCAAGCAGGAACAGACGAACCGCCAGCAGCAGGGCGTTGATTACGAAGAGGCTGGTATCCGCAACAAGCGTGACCATCTCGACTACGACCGCCAGGCCATCGAATACATGTCCACCACTTCGGACATCGCCAACAACAAGAACAACCTCGGCTTTGACCTTCAGGAAGCAGGGTTGACGAAGGAAGAACAGCAGGCCCGCCTTCGTGATCGTCTTCAGTCGTTGGATATTCAGGCGCAGCGATTTGGCCTCAACCGTCAGCAGTTGCAGGACAAGCTTCAGACGGCGCTTCGCCAGCTTGGCCTTGATCGCCAAATCTCCATCGGCCAGATGACCGATATGTTCTCGTCCACCAATGCCAACTACCAGCAGTTGATGATGCAGATTCTTCAGCAGGCCGGTCTGTATGGCAACGATGCGCCTTCTCGTCCTGCTCCTCGCCCTCTACCTTCGATGTGGAAGTAGAAGATCGCCATGCCAAAGAAGACCCCCCTCCGCAAGATCACCAGCCTCGGCCTCGATCAGCTTCTCGGCCAGATCGTGGCTCAGGCAGCCGGGAGCGCAGGTGGCCCGAGCTACCCGCCGACCGGCATCACCACGGCGCCGTCTGTCGTGCCCAGCGCCCCGCCAGCGACCCCGATCCCTGGCCGTGGGCCAACCCCCACGCCGGTCTACCAAGGAGGCCCAGCGGACCCGCCAGCGGCCACCCCGTCGCCCATGCTCTCGGCTCCGCAGCGTCCCACCAACCAGCCGATCGGTGTCGATGCCAACGGCAATTACGTCTACGCCGGGGACTATCCGATGGACAAGGCCCAGCCTGGCTATACGCCCCCTCAGCCGACCGGCCGTGATGCGAACGGTGATTACGTCTACGCCCAGGACAAGATCAACACCACGCAGACCGCCACCCCTGCACCTGGCCCCATGGCTGGTCCTCGCCCGATGTCTCCCTACCGCAACGTCGGTGAAATCTTTGCCGAGTCTCCTGAGTCCGATGACCCCGCAACCATCCTTCAGTTCAACAAAGACCGACTGACCAAGCTGGGCCAGTTCTACGGCCTCGATCCCCAGGCCATTACCGAAGCGCAGGCGACGGCTGCCGGGATGCTTGGCATGGCGTCGTCCAACCCTGGCGGCATCACGCCCGTTGAAACCAAGTCCCTCGTCAACCAGATTTACCAGTCCGTTGGTGACCGGATCATCAAAGAAAACGACCAGGGCGCATACGATCTTGCCAACGCTGGACCAGGCGGTACCACCACCCCCATGTTCGAGGGGTCGGCGTCTAGTGAACCTGCCACTGTAAACAACCCGCTAAGCGCCTACGGTGTTTACACTCCCGAGCAGATTGCAGCCATTCAGGGGCAGATCGGCCAGTACGTGAACGCTGCCCAGGATCGCTTCTCGTCGGCTGCCGGTGGATGGCGACCGAGTGCTGAGATGATGGACGCTTACCATCGACAGGCACAGGCTATCCCTGCCGTTCAGGCATTGGAAGGACAGCATCGGCTTGCACAGGAATTGGCAGATGCGAAGGACCAGATTCGCTATTACCAGATGATGGCACAGATGCCTCAGGGCGGGTCGTCTTCGTCTAGCAGCGGCATGTCCGATGAAGACATGGCCTCGTTCGTGGACAGTCTGGTCAACGGCGGGAAGTAGATAGATGTCCAACCTCGAACCAGACCTTGGCGAATCCACAACGATCATTGATCGTCTACGTCAGTCTGCTTCCACACCCACCATCACCCCAGCATCCACTACTCCGGCAATTAGCCCTCTCGCTCCACGCCTGCCCGACGAACTTCAGGCCAAGATCACCGGGTTGCAGAACGGCACCATCACGCCACCCACCACCCCGACACCTTCTACCGGCCTCGATACGTCGGCCATCATCACCAACCTCCCTGACGCCCGCAAGTCTTTCGTCACCAAATACACCCGTCTGAAGAAGACGATCACGGCACTTCCCGAGCCTGTCCGCAAGTCCATCATCCAGATGGACTTGGACCGGGCTGAGAAGGGTCAGTCCCCGATGAACGATCAGGAGACTCTTGCCGCCATTGTCACTACGCTCTCCAACAAGCCTGCCACGAAGCCGCCCGAAGATAAGTCCATTCTCGGGCAGATCACCGCTATCCCCGGCAACATTGTGGAAGATACTGGTGGGATTCTGAAGTCCATTCCTTCGATGCTGGTCCCGAACCGTGGCAACGTGCTGTACAAGGAAGCCGTCGCCGCTGGCAAGATCGCCGCCGACGCTTTCACCCATAACGCCTTCCTCGGCAACAGTGACGAAGGCCAAATCCGTGAGATGATGGATCAGGCGTACGCCGAAGGGAAGAACCCTGTTGAGGCGTTCATGGGGCTGCCGCTTGTGCGGTTGCTGCCTGGGTCATTCACGGCTGGTAACCTTGCTGGCGGCGGTGAAGGGCTATCGAACATCGCCAAGCATCCCGTCGGCACGGCGCTCGATGTTCTGCCCTATGCCGGGAAGGCTGCCGGGGCCACGAAGGTTGGCAAGATCGCTGTCGCTGAAGACGCTGCCAACATTGCACGGGTCAAGCCGCTTCGTGCCGTGCTGACCCGCAAGGTGCTACCCGAGGGCGAATTGACCTTGCGTGGCAGTCAGCTAACCCCCGCCAAGTTTGGACGTATTGCGGAGGCTGGCAGCAGGACCGGATTGGGTCGATGGATGTCCAAGGCTTTCGGGGAAGATTCTCGAGCCGCCTCCCGTATCCTTAACCTTTATGACGCACAGTTCGTGGAGGCGGTACAGGGCACCCGTCCACTTAGTCTTCCGGACCAGCAGTTTGCCCGTCGTGCATTTACCCTCGCCGCCGAAGACTTGCCCAACCGTTTCCCCGACATCACGCCAGAACGGGTCAAGGCCGTAACGGCTGCACTTGAAACCGACCGCAACATGGTCTTCACGTCCGATGCCTTCTCGGATGCGGAGCGGGCGTTGGCGTCACGGGCTATTAAGCTTCAGCCTCAGCCCGAAGACCTCAACGTCGGTGACGGCAACGTCATGCGTTTTTACGATGAGGTATATGACGCCAAGACCGGCAAGGCCATCAAGAAGGCCCAGGAGAAGCTTGACAACAAGGCCAACCTCGTTGACGAAGGACTGTTCGATCGGGTCGCCAAGGCCCGTAATGACCTCATCGACCGCCAAGCAACTGGCACCCTCAGCACCGCAGACCGCCACGTCCTAAAGAAGCTCGACCCGCTGTATGCAGCGATGGACGACTACTTTAACAATCCGAACACTAGCCTCACCCTACAAGACCTCAACAAGAAGGCCCGTGGTTTGGTTGCCCAGCGCACCCGTTTGGGTGGCGCCGGTGAGGTTGGTCAGCGTGCCGCCGCCAAGGGTGACATTCGGCTGGATACCCTCGCCCGCATCCGTGGCGAATTGAAGGACGCCGCCAAGGCTGAGAAGAACCTTCAGGCGATCATCGATCGTGCGCCCGCTCGATGGATTCCCAACATTCAACTCATGGCGAAGGACAAGGCCCACAAGTACCTCGTCGGCAAGGGCATTGACCCTGTAGAAGCCACCCGCATGATCGCAGAGCGGGACTTCAGCATCGCCCCCGACATCTACTCACAGAAGGTGATGGACAAGATTGTCGCCAGCACCGAGCCGATGTGGCGCACCTTGAAGGAAGCTGGCCTTGACCCGCTATTCGTGCATCGAGTCCCGATCGCCAAGCAGCGCATCCTCAGCCTTCCTCGTCTCACCGACTACGCCACTCCGCTTACCCAGGCCGAGAAGCGCAACATCTTCAACGCCACGCCCTACACCCAGGACGTGACCGTTGCTCTCGCCCACCAAGGCGCTGAGTTGGTCAGCAACGCCATGTCCCGTGAAGCCATGGATTCCATTGGCCGAGAACTTGGCATCCGTGAAGGCGTGCTACGTGAACGGGTCATGCCCCTTGCTCGGCGTCGGGTTAAAGGTACGGCGCACGATATCAACGATGTCGCCACACAGATGCTTGCTAAGGAATTCGTGCCGTTCCAGCCTGGTGGCTTCGGGACCAAGCTCCCCAAGGTGCTCAATGACGCCGATCGCATTTGGATTCCAAAGGCCGTAGCCGACACCCTCGATCGGTATTACCACCCGAACCCGAGCGAGTTGTTCGGAGCCGTGCGTGCGCTCAATGGCGTGTTTCGGACATCGGTTCTGCCGTTCAGCGTCCGGTGGCAGATCAACAACAACATCGGCGGTGCGATCGTCACAGCCATCACGAACCCCGGTGCGTTTAAGGAAGTAGTCAACGCCCGACGTGCAATCAAGGCATGGCGTGAAGGCGCTGAGGGTGTTATCCCCGAGGAAATCGGGTACGGCCTTGGGTCTATCCGTAAGGAAATCGCCGAGTCCAAGTACGCCACCGCTTCGTTCATGCACGGTGAACGTGTCGGGTCGCTCTGGCAGAAGGTTCAGGAGTCCAAGATCAAGCAGGCCGGTTCTGCCGCCGCTCAGAAGATGTACGACCTCAACTCCTGGTCCGATGAAACCTTCAAGGTGATGACATACCTAAACATGGAGAAGAAGGCGCTGCGTGGTGGGGCAACGAAGGCTGCCGCTATGGAAGAAGGCTTGCAGGCCGTCAATCGTTACTTCCAGAACTGGAACAGCCTCACCCCCATCGAGCGTCAGCTTCTTCGTGAAGTCTTCCCGTTCTACGCCTTCACGTCCTATGCCATCCGGTTCATTATGAACTACCCCGGTACGCACCCGCTCCGTGCGTCCATCATGGCGAACATCGCTGAAGCCGAGATTGCCGACTTCAACCAGACGCTCCCCCAGGAGATGCAGGATTACCTTGCCGTTGGCGAAATGGACGAGAATGGCGACCAGCGATTCCTGAACATGCGTGGCCTGAACCCGTTTGCAGACACGGCCAATAGCTTCACACTCGAAGGGTTCCTTAGCGGGGTTAACCCGATCGGTCAGGCCATCATCAAGTCCCGTGGCGGTGATCTTGGTTATGGGGTCGGTGCTGGACAGCCTACGTATGACGCCGATACCGGCCGCATGACCGACGCCAAGCCTGGGTTCGTGGATGCGCTGATTGGAAGCACGATCCCCCAGGTCGGTGCTTTGCAAAGGATGCTGGGCCGTGATCCCGAATACAACGCCTTGCTGCGTACCAACCCCGAGGCTGCACAGCGGTTGCTTGTCTCTGGTATTGGCATCCCCGCTACTGGTCGCACTATCAACATTCCGCAGACGCAGATCAAGGCTGAGTTGAATCGTCTTCGCACGCAACAGGAAGTCTTCAAGCGTGCCCGTGAAACCGGCGATTACACCGAAGCCCGTAAGTGGCCTGCCCTTGTTCCAATGATCGACCAGCTAGAACGTCTCAATGCGCTCGGACTGCTCAGGGAATACAATCCGCAGGCAGGGGCGTCGAACTCGGTTCGTGATGCGATCGGGTCCGTGAAGCCCTGGCCCACATGATCTAGCAGGAAGATTCCCATGGCACTTGTAGGTGGACACCGACCATACCCAACACATACCAAGCTTGGACGGATCATGTTCAAGCGTGGTTTGCGTGCGTCCGACGTGACCTATGAGGCAAAGGTGTATAGCCGCCAGATGACTGAATATCTGGCAGGCAGAAAGAAGCCGACCGCCACGAACATGGTGAAGCTGAGTACGTTTCTCGGGGTGAGCGTTGAGGCGTTGACCGAGAAGAAGTACCCGTGGTTGAAGGAAGACCAAGAGAAGCTTGACGCCGAACAGGCACAGGCCAAGGAAGACAAGAAGGAGAAGGTCGGTTGAAGATTCCCAAGGCCGTTCAGGCTGCCCTCATCCGTGCGGCACGATCCGCTGCACAGGCCGCAATTCTCGTGATTGGCACGACGGCGGTTTCGCTGTATGACGCCGATTGGAAGGCCGCTGTTGGTGCCGCTGGTGGCATGGCGATTCTGTCGCTGTTGACCTCTGTGGCTTTCCCCCCGCCCGAAGGTCAGGAGTAGGCGATGGCATCGTGGAGATTGGCACGGGGGCTGGTCAACCTCCGCAATGAAATCAACGACGAGTACCCTGGCCGATCTAAGATCAGCGACGGATCAATTGGCGATGCTTCCCATAGCTCCCGTACCTCGGACCACAATCCCGATAGCCGTGGGATTGTCTATGCGATCGACGTAACGCAGGACGACCCGTTCGATACCCCGACGCCGAACGATGATGTCGCTGAGGCTGTAGCAGAGTTCCTTCGCCAGTCGAAGGACAAGCGGATCAAGTACGTGATTTGGCGTGGACGCATGTTCTCGTCGTATGCGGCACGTGGCATTCCGGCATGGGCGTGGCGTGATTACAACGGTCCCAACGGCCACTTCCATCACGTTCACATCTCGCTTGTCGCAGGCGTTGGTGACGAGGATCGTGGCTGGGGCTTCAAGCGCCCGGTTGGTCCCCCCATCCCGAAGCGGTGGAAGGGCTTTGGCAAGAATGCCACGAATGCCTCCCTCGTTGCCGCAGGCGGTGTGCCGTATGAGGTCACTGAAGTCGAGATGATCCTGACCGCTTTGGCCGATGATTGGGATGACCCCAATCTGCTGCCTGGCAAGATCGACGGCGCCTGGACTTCTCAGAAGGACTGGGATGCGATGAGTGCGTTCAAGAAGCGCATGATCGGATTGCAGAAGATGACGGGTCAGATGCCTTGGCCTGATACCGGCGCAGGGGTCGGGACGAACGTGATCGCAGCGTTGCGATTCTGGAATTCCGTCCGCAAGAAGTAAGGAACCCCTGTGAGTCGTACTGCTGAACGAGCCAACCTTGACGCCCCGACAAGGTTCATTCTCATCGAGGGAGATGCCGACCGCCATGAAGAAGCGATCGACAATCTTGGTGAACGGATGACGAAGATTCTGTGGGTGTTGATTGGGATTCTCGTCACGACGACTTCCATGTCCATCGCCCTCGTTCTCAACATTGTGGTGAAACCATGAGCCGTCCAACCGAAGACCACGAACCTGTCATGCCTAAACCGAAGGACTCGCAATCCAAGCTTCTTCGCTGGGCGCTGATCCTCACGGCGCTAAATGTGGTGATCGTGCTGGGCGCTGGGATGGTGACGCTGCCCAGGATCGTTGAAACGCAGACCGCCACCGGCAAGGTGCAAGACGGCATCGACCTTCAGGGATGCCGGTCGCTGTATAACGCCGACGTGGTGACCGCACAAACCAACGCACTCGTCGTGGTGCTTGCCGGTTTGAAGGCCACGGCCACGAAAGACGACGCTGGGCTGGAAGATTTGGTGAGGCCCGATCCCGCCACCAATATCACGCCTTATGACACCACCGTCGGGGACATCTACGACGCCAGGGATGCGTACAAGGCAGCCGTTGACCTGTCGAACCGTGACCCCGATAAGTTCATGGATCGGTGCGTGAAGAAGCAGGCGATTGAAACGGCGCCGGCAGCTAGACCCGTTCCATCATCGAGCACGTCGAGCACGTCGAGCACCAACCTTCCTGGTAGCGGTGGCGACTAGCCACCATCCGCTCTACCATCTCCCCATCCCCCCCACATGGAACCACCCCCGGCCAACTAGGGCTTCGGGGGTGGTTCTGTGAGAGAAGGGATTGCCAACACCACGCAGGGTGTAGGGGCTGACTAGGCCCAGGAAGAACGGTACCAGATGACCACCACGATCACAAACACTTTGCCGAGGCGACAGGAATCCACCATCTACCAGGGGCGACCCTGGGAACCTGTCGTGGTGAGGTTCCGCAGCGCAGACGGCACCTACGAAGACATCGAGGTTCAGGCGCACATCGTCACGGCGCCAGTCAGTCAAGGGGGTGAGTTGGTCACGGCGTGCGCTGCAACGCTGGTGAGCAACAAGGGGTGGGAAGTCACCCTTGACCCTGCCGCTACCCGAGCACTCCCGACACAGGAACTCTACGCCGAAGTGATGGTGAAGCGTGACAGTGAGGACTGGAAGACGGCCATCATCTACACGTTGACGATCGAGCCTGAAATCTCGGTGCCGGTGGTGAGTATTGCGGTGACCGGTGACAACACGATTGCGGTCGGGGAGATTACCAGCCTCACCGCCACAGCCACCTATGACGACGACTCTACCGCCGATGTGACTGACCAGTGTGTCTGGTCCAATGCGGTGAATGGGCACGCCGAGGTCGTGTACGGGAACGGCTATGTGCATGGTGTGAGTGCGGGTACGACGCAGATCACGGCGGCTATCGGTTCGGTGGAAGGCACGAGGGCGGTGACGGTATCGTGAGTGCCGAGACGTTGGAATTGACGATCACCGAGGAAACGTCCACAACTGACGTGGAGTTGACGGGTGATGTGTGGGAACTGTACGTCGAGACGGGGGTAGCTGGCCCTCCTGGGGCCGTTGTCGAGCTACCCATTCCCGCCGATCAGGTTGAAGTAGACGTGTTGGGCACGCCCACCCCGCTTGACGATGTTCTTGCTGGGATCGGTAGCTCACTGGTCGGAATCGGCGCTGGGCTGGAAACCCTTGACGGTGAAGTCAACGCTATTGACGATCGGCTTGTCACGGTAGAGGAAGATTACCCTGATGCCGACATTGCCACGCTGAATAAGGCACGGAACCAGATTCGTGCTGAAATGACGGCCCGATCCCGCACCGAACCTCTTATGCAGGTTTGTACGGAATGGGGTGGCGACCATGACGAAGGTGCCTATACGACTCCTGTGCCGGCTGAATTCACCGATGGATTCTGGATTCGCAGCATCACCACACCGCTAACCCTTACGGGGGTAGTTGGCCCTTCCGACGGTGATGAAATCTACTCCGAAATCTTCACCCGAACGGCAGAGGGAATCGGCGTTTGGGACATCTTGGAGAAGGCGTGGCTCTGGATTTACGATGCTAGTAGCGGCACATGGCGGCTGCACCTGTTCGTTGAGATAACGTTTAACGGTGACACGTCCGAAACCATTTCGCTGGCAACCAGCAGCGTTTCTTCGGTCGGGGCAACTAGCTATCCGGTTGTCGAGTTTGACCCGAACCTCACCCATGAGACGGCCGTGTGGTTCAAGTTTGATAATGGCGCCGGCAAGTGGGAGTTGATCCTGTGCCGACGCATCTACTACGGCACCCCTGACTTCACGGTTGATGGCCGGGATTGGGAGATTCTGACCAGGGCTGTTGGCACGGTCGTTGGGAGCCTTGAAACTTCGATCTATCCGTGGGCGTTTGGCATGGGTAGTGGCCTCGTGCTCGTTGAAGAAATTGAAGTGAAGGATGACGGTCCTAGCGGAACGACGCTGGCCTATCCAACTGCTGCCCTTGCCGCTGCTGCCGGTGAAGGCGTTGCGTTTGATGATGGGCCGGGCAACACTTGGACACCTGGCATCGAGGCAAAGATCGTTACGCCTGGTCCAGTGGGAACGCCTGGCGCCGATGGTATTGATGGCAACACGATCCTTTACGGCACCGCTGCCCCAACGACCGAAGGCGTTGACGGCGACTTCTATATCCGCACCACCACGAACTACATCTACGGCCCGAAGGCTAATGGGACGTGGCCGAGCGGAACGTCGCTTGTCGGTGCGGCCGGTGCTGATGGCGCTGATGGTGTAATCAGCAAGATGATGGTCCGGCCGCAGGTCAACGATTGGTGGTCGCAACCTCATGGCGGCATCACTACTGTCGCTCTTTCTGCCAACACGATGCTGTATGAACCGTTCTGGATTCCTGAAGACCCAACCGCCATCGATGGATTTGCTATCGAGGTGACCACCCTTGGCACATCGGGCATTGTAAGGCTTGGGCTATACCTCCCACACTCTACTACACGGAAGCCCAACACTCTCGTCGTCGCTGACCAGATCGACTCGTCCTCAACAGGTGTAAAAGAAGTCACGGTTGCTTCTACTAGCGTGACGCCAAACAGCCTAGTCTATATCGGCGTGTGTGCTCAGGTAGCAGGTTGTACAGTGCGTAAGGTTGCTGATGGTCGAATGCTGGGTAACCTTGGCATCGCTTCGTCGTCGTCCGCTGACCCCTTCAAGACGGCGTATGCTTCGGGGTTCTTTCAGTCGGGCGTGAGCGGCAGCCTTCCATCAACGGCCACCCCTGTCGCCAGCTATTCACTGACCGGGCAACCACTCGTCGCCCTTCGCCGGTCAGCGTGATGGTCAACTGCAAACGGACCTAGACCCGCCTAGTGACGTTTACACCCTTCCCCGGCCATTCCCCCTGTGCCCGTCTAAGGCAGGGGGAATGGCCGGGTACTAGGGTCCAGAGGAACGCTGGGAGGCCGGGAGGCGGCGATCTGAGCGGAGGTAGTTAGGGGTGGGAAGGTGGATCGAGGGGGAAGATCACCATGGCGGGGTCCACCGGGGAGGATCAGGCTTAGGTAGATCGGGGAACGGAATCTTGGGTACTGGTGGCGGCGACTTCACTACGACCAAGCCATAGACTTCCCCGGTGGGATCGACCTCGAGCGTCACGTCCTCACGGTCCTCGGGTTCAGCGTGCAGGTCAGGTGCGAAGGTGTCCATATCCACCACCATCTCGGGGGTGGGTTGCTGGTCAACAACGTGGCCTGTTGTTGGGACTGTCTTCCCATTCCCGATACCAACCACGAACCATTCCAAGGTCCGCATGTCAGCCTTCCGACGCTTGGCCTCCCAATACATCTTCTCGATGTAGGACCATAGGAGTGTGGTTTGGAAGTTGGCGCCGGGTCCGATACCGAGTTGGGAATTCGGGACGGTTATGGTGATGGAGTCGTAACGGTTCTGCTTGGTGAGGAAGCGCAGGACGATGCATTGGTTGGAACGTTCGTTGGGGCGAGGGGTCATGGCTTGACCCACTTGCCGATAACGATGGTGTCCCATTCGACTGAAACTACACTCATCATCTCGACGCCTAGCCCTACAAGGTATCGCTCCTGTGGCACCGTGGAATGGCTGCCATCATTGCAAACAAAGACTAGTGCCCCATCAACGCACGCCCGCAATCCGTTCACCACATGGCGACGGTCCTCCCCGTTACGGATCGGCCCCGTCACGATCGCATTGAACATATTGCTGCCGACGCCATGTCGAAAGCATGTCCCACCGTTGATGACCTTGGGTGATACGGCAGGCTTGAAGCTGAAGACTGAGAAGTGCGGGGCTAGGACTTGAATCCCATGGACAGATTCATCGTGATCGTTGGGATCAAAGACGTATCCTTCGAAGTTCTGAGATTCTAAGAAAGCGATGATGGCTCTAGTCTGAGCCATGGAGATGTTCACCGTCGAGCCTCCTTCCGTCGAGCCTTCGTCTTCAGCTTTACCTTCAACGTCTTGTGCCCCTTGCAGAACGGCATCCCATTCTCGTCCAGCCAATTCATCGGGTTAGGGCACCCCACCGGGCCATCCTCGGGCCACAGTTGAGCGCCATCACTTACGCACCCCCCAGCCCCGATCAAGTCCCACGCCGACTGTTCACCCCGCACAATCCGATCGGCCAAGTAAATCCGACTCAGCACCTTCGCCTTCTCATGCCTCGTCAAATGCTCGGACGGCACATGCACGAACAGAACGAAGCATCCACGGCGAGTTGTTTCATCCGCCCACCAAATCGCTACACGGCCATCAAGACGTTCGATGCGACCAGTGAAACCGAGAGACGTGACAGCATCCTGGTTGATAGCTAGGACGAGTGACGCACCGGAAGCACGAAGGGATGCTTGAACGTTGGTGGAACACATGCGGAGTTGAGCGGGGGCAACTTCACGACCATCGTTACAGGCGAGGGTTGGGATGGCTGACCAATGGAATCCTGCCTTATCCAGCAGAAGACAGAACTCTGTGACGCCAGGGTTGTCGTATGACCCCACCATGCAGATGTCCGATCCATCCAGTTTCGGCAGGCGTCTATCCCCCTCACAGCGGCTACACGCCATGCACCTAAACGTCTGGTGCATGGCCAATGCACCTGCCTGGTTATCCCACCCCATGCTCAACGGTGTCGTCGTCACCACTTCCCCGCCAAACTCTTTCACCAATTCCTCAACTAGCACTTCCACGTTCCTCCCCTTTCCCGTTCACCCCATTCACCCTATCCATTCTCTCCCATTCCTCCCGTTTCTCCAATGTCAACTTCAACCTGTCCAACCTCCCCTTACATCTAATCACACCCCTAGATGCATTACGTTTCTGGTTGCCTAGCACCCTGGCTTCTTCTGTCATCCCCTTCGATCGAGCCTTGTTGAAGTTCCGCCGCAGGTCATCCAGCCTGGCCTGTCGTGCTTCAAGGTCAAGAGTCATAAGACGAACCGCTGTACGGTAGTGGTTCGTCCCGTAGCTCACCCGAACAACTCCATGATCTTCTTGGCCTTGACCTTTCCCAGCCCTTCAACTTCCATCAACTCATCCATCGTGCAGGTCCATTGCCACGGGATACTCCCGAACTTAGCCAATATCCGGTCGGCCAATTCCACCCCTACGCCCGGCAGCCCCATAAGGATATGCCGTGCGTACTCGGCGTTACCGGGCTTGCCCCATGGACTCAGCACCGGCTCCCGCTTGATGAGGCTGGTGTGCCGGTCCTTCGCACACCACGCCTCGAACTGCTGGACCCACTCGATCGTGTCATCAAGGTTCTTCGTATGGCACACCCATATTCCACGGGACTGCGCCGACCACAACACGCCACGCCATTGCGCCCGGTTCAACCCACGGCCATAAGCGTTGTTGGATAGCTCGCCTTCCAAGGTAAACCTAGGTTCGCCTTCGATGAGAAGGACCGCTACGTCGAGCGCATCCATCTGCATGAGGTTTGTGCCCAGCCGACCATCGTTGACCGAAGCGATGAGGTCTTTGAGTTCTTTGCGCTGGATGCCCACCCATCGTCCACGGGACCGGAAGGTTATGTCTGACCCGAAGCGGGACTCTAGAGTGGTGGTGATGGAGTCTGCGATGGCACGAAGCTTGGCTGGTTCTGTTGGTGAACAGATCACCGTTCCGCCACCCACCAATGCTTGTTGTCTTCCGTTGCATGGCAGAACGTGTTGGATGGGTTGTACGGTTCATCGCATTCCACACAGCGGGAAGCTGTCATCGGGTTAACTTCTTCACTAATCCCCTTTGATGCGTGAAGGTGAAGGGTGTTGTCCTTCGTGGCGAGTTGCATCTCCCGCTCGAATCGCTTGCGTGCCGACTCAATGCGGGTAGCGACATCAGCCTCGGCGCAAGTAATGATGCGGGTGAAACGGAAGTGGACTTGAACGTTTAGGTCGGCCATCATCCCACCCGCACAATCGCATCGTCAGCCACCGGGCGCCGCTTCCACCCCGCAACCCCCAGCAGGTACTCCCTACCGAAGTCTTCAAACGGCTGCCTCGCCATCTCCACCCGGTTCCTGTCCTTCACCGTCGTCACCTGCCACATGCCCGTCCGCATCTTCTCGAAATACAGCACCGTGTTCGGCATGTGACCAAGCGACTTCTGGCCCGACGGCTTCGCACCGACGCTCCCAAATCGCTTCTGCGTGTCAGCTTCTTCCTTCTTGCCAAGCACCTTCGCCTAGGCCGTCAGGTACAGGGGGGCCGGCGTGTGGAACAGAAGGATGGTCAGCTTGAAGTACCGCT
>ERZ869921.411-NODE-411-length-27834-cov-13.379135_pt1 | contig 27834 bp, 36 predicted proteins | sample MGYA00579310_ERZ869921 | MGnify/ENA primary metagenome ERZ869921 (study PRJEB32216, sample SAMN09231816) | wastewater metagenome | place: USA: Maryland | collected 2016-06-21 | study: EMG produced TPA metagenomics assembly of the PRJNA472060 data set (Reclaimed... | reverse complement strand
TGAAACATTCTGTTAATGAAACATTCTGTTAATGAAACACTGAGTTAATGAAACACTGAGTTAATGAAATAATTAATCTTCTTTATCCTTTTTGTAGGCTTTAAACAAAGCTGCTCCAACGGCTCCAAAAGCTACTACTACAAGAATACCTACGATAATGTTCAATACCATTTTAATCTCCTATTTGTTAAATTAATCTTCTCTCCAGACAAGACCACCAGCTTCTGGATCGTTTGCCAACCTACCTGGCCTAGCAGTATTGATTGGGGTGGTTGTTAAGGCTGCTTTTGTGACCGTAGGCTGCTGTCCTGGAGGACTGTTATACCTACTATCAACGAAATGAATACCCAGCATAGCAGAAAGTATCGACATAAGACCGCTCATCTCCAAATTAGGTAAATCTACTGATATACCATTAGCTGAAAGTATAAATGATAAGAATTGTTGAATTACGAAGTGGTACGCAACTGCGAATACACAAACATAACCTAAAGATTCTCTCCAGGTTGGCCATGTACGGCGAGTGTTCTGAGCTTCGGCCATGTTGATGTCTAACTGCTTGTTAACACCTTCGGATACAATCTTTTGAACCTCAAGCTCTGCTTCTATGAGCTTAGTCTTTATTGCATCACTATTCATGTCAACGCCAAGCTTAGTGCCCACAACGTTTACTACGGAAGGGATAAGGTTCCCTAAAAGACCTAATATGGCTGCGAACATTTGATATCCTATCTAAATAAATATTAAAAAAAATGTGATTTAAGGTATTGACTTTATACAATAAAATACTATATTATATAATAAGATAAACAAACACATAACATAAGGAGTACGTGTCATGGAAAATCATATTATATATTCAATAGAAGTTACGGTTGTTGGATCAATATTAATAGTTTTAACAGCCTTTAATTTAATGGGAGGGATTATCCCGGTATTAACCTTGTATGTTGGCTATAAACTCTTCATGGGAATGGTTCATGGATTGGAAGATTGTGATAAAAAAGCTTGTAAGCGTAAGAAAAACCATTAGATTTAATTAAGTATAGTTTGAAAGGTAGGTGTACCATGTTTTGCGAATTAACATTATTATCTTTGATAGATTGGGAAGCCACAGAATCGTGGCTCCTAGATAGATTAGTCGAAAAGAAGATTAGTAAAGCACATTATTATCGATTTGTTAAGATACGGAAGATAGTGCATAAGATGATGCAAGTTGGACATGGGGATATACCTACAAACGACCTTGATCTAGTTCAAGAGGTTTATAGGTATGTAGAAGCTCTTAGGAAGTAGTTCACCCTTTTATTACAAGGTGGACTACCCATCCGACAACTGCAGATAGTACCCCAAAAGCCCCTGTGAGAAACTTTACAACAGTTTTTTTACCATGGGATTCCAATCTTAAATCATCTACTTGTCCTTTTAAAGTTTTTACATCCGTATGTATCTCCTCTAGCTTTGCTAATAGGTAGTCTGTATTTCTATTTAAATTAGTAAGTCTCATGGTATAATCTCCTTATTGTGGTTGTGTAGGAATCTCCATAGTCAAAAAGTCTTCCCGTTCTGGAAGCTCTCTGAGCATCTGTCGATATGTTCTATAAGCCTCAACCTCATCTGCCGTTAAGTTATTGTCGGGAATCTGAGTCCAATCCGTTTTTGCAAGTAGGGAATCTCGAAGAGCCCTCTTAGCCTTTAACAGGCGGTTAGTTTGCATAGCTAGAATTCTAGCATCATCTTCTTCGACTTCCAATAAATCTAAATTAGGTTGAGGGACACTATATATCCCAACAACTTCATCCAAATCATTAAGTTGTACAAATTTCTTTGTCATATCTGAATATCCTTTACTAGGTTAAATATTATCGTCTAAAGTCTGTGAACCCTCTTGTTCCAATCCAAATTGAGTATCCAGATGTTCCCGAAGTTAATGTTTGTCTGTATGCAATTTGGGAAGAGGTGTTGGTTAAAATATCCCTAACAACAATCTCATAGTTATCTGTTTGATCTCCCATGTCGGCTAAAGGTGCGGCTGTCGATGTATTGATTGCATCAGTTGGTGCTAAATCTGTTACACCTGGGGATGTCACATAGAATACACCTTGTCCACTTGTATCGTAGTTAAATTGAATAGAGCAGTTTACCAAAGTTTTAATACCAATAGGAACTGTCAATGTAGGTGTTTGTCTAGTTGTGGCTGTTTGTGCAGCTGAATTAACATCCACGATAGGAGTTAAATATCGAACTAATAATCCACCACCATTAAGTTCTTGTGATACAAAGTTTACAATAGTTGGTGTGGTATTTCGATAGACAGAACCCACCCGAACATAAGATGTATATCCGGAAGCGGACAATAAGTTAGTAGCTGTTAAAGATGTATCAAACCCAACATCCACCGTACCTCCCGAAGACCTAATAACGAATACATGATACCATGTACTTGTAGATAGGCTAACAGATGCTGGACGACCGCCCTGGTTTGTTCCTGCGGCCCACGTGGCATCTAATTGTTTAGTCATTGACGAGGCTAGTGTGATATTTACTGCGTCAGCAGCATCCCTAGCGGCCCCAGCACTAACTGTTATATCGTTAACTGTGTCTGCAGCATTAGACATAACCAAACCAGAAATAAGCCCTCGTGGTAAAGTTACCGTAGTTGCATAGTCACCAGCATTAGCTATTTGAAAGTCTGTCCCATCATAAATAAGTTCAACAAACTTAGTGCTGCTCAAATCACCAGATGCTAAAGCACTTCCATTACGTTTAACTGCTTTGGACCCAAGAGAGTTAACGTTTATGGTGGAGGATGAAGTATTCGAGTTTGCAGGTTTGAATCGTACCCTCATGCCTTCAAAGTATGCTGGTGGAGCTTTATGAGACCCTACGGGGCTAAGCACATAGGCGTTGGCACTACCACCATCGGTATAGTAGTCGGCCCCTGCGGAGTATTTAGCGATAGCCTTTGCCAACTGGTTAACATCAGAAGAAGATAGTGTTATCCCTGCGGATGTAATCATATTCTCTAATTCATCAGGTATATCGTTAAACTCTGCTGCTGTTAGGTTATCAACCCCATCCACTTTAGTTAATATATTGCGCATTACACATCTCCTAACATACTAAGTTGTTTTATTTGGTTTAACACATTCTCATCATTCACCCCTTCAGCCTGTAAAGCTTTTAAAGGTTCAGTGACATCTCGTAGTGCCTGCTTCTTCTCTTTCAAAGATTGAACATCATCAGATTCCATTTCCATGGCTATCATTAACTTTTTATCAAGATTGTCTAACTCTTTATTTCTTTCGGCACGCAACCTATTAAGAGCAACATCTTTAGCCTTAGCTAAGTCTATGTCAATGCTAGTCTCTTCAGTAACATCGGTCCAAGCATCCCTAAACTCTCTAATGGGTGGTATATCCTCGTCAGAAATTACTCGGTGTGATATGTAACTATCTTTGTGAAGCTCTGCCCACTTAGCCACTTCCACCTCTGCTGATTCAGCCTCCCCACTAAGGGACATAATACTGACCCCTCCATCTTTTCTGTTAATAAGTATTTTCATGTTATTGATCTCCATATGCTACAAAGGCTACATATTCATGGTCTTGAAGCGTTCCGGCACTATCGTTTGTGTAAAGACCTATAGATGTAGTGTTTCTATTACCCATGTTCCAGTTGATGGTGTTGTTTCCACCCGCGATGTTAATATCCGAAAAGAATACAACTGCATAGGTACTACTGCTAAAGGCTGTGGTTAAGTTTATTGTTGTGTTCCCTGTACCATTATCAGTCAATGAGGATACATTATAGCCAGCACCCAGTGTTGTTGTAGTGATCTCATTATATACGCCCCAAGCTTTAGCTGCGGACGGATGATATTGTTGCCTTCCAGGTGTGACGGTTGCGGCAGTGGAACTGGCCGCTTCCATTTCAGCCTGGGTGGCAGCAGTCACACCAGTACTGACCAAAGCCGTCCCATCGGCTCTGCTATAGGATGTACACAACCAATTTCCTGAACCTAAACTTACGAATGTCGCCCTATCATTAGCCGCTGTTGTTATCGATGCGTCCGAAGGAAGGATCAAAGATGTTGCATTGTGTGTTAGCGTCAATATCCCTGTAAACCTAACCACCCGTTGTACACCAGCTGTTGCTGTTCCTAGTGCGGTTATAGTTGTTGTTCCTGTGATGTCAACAAAGTTTCCAGTGGCCGCACCTAGGTCGATAGTACCAGCGGAAGCTATATCAGAACCTTTAGCTTGGTTCAATGCCCCGGTTAGTGTCATGTTTGTAAAGGTTGGGCTGGATGATGTTGCTATGCTTTGAGGCAACGAGAAAGTAGGATTCCCACTGATACCATTACCATTAGATATAACAACTTGGTTGGAAGTTCCTGTCAGTGTTCTTGATGCCGCAGTACCTACACCCGTATTAACTAATACCCCAGGAGTGGCAATAGCAGCCAATGCTGCAAGATCCGAATCAAATGGCTGAACATCTGTTCCAAGGATTAATCCTAAGTTAGCTCTGGCTGCGGCAGCTGTCGAGGCGCCTGTACCTCCATCGGCTATTGCTAGGTCTGTGATACCTGTAATTGTACCGCCTGTTATTGTAACTGATGATGCAGATTGTTGAGCCATAGTTCCCCAACCTGTTATGGATATGTTAGCCCCGGCCCTTACGGCTGGTATAATATCCCCAGATGCTAAAGCTCCACCATCAGTAAATGCACTTATCTTTTTGTTTGCCATGATTTACTCCAATGAAATGAATGTTGTGCCATCTTCGGCTACTATGTAGTAGCTTAGGCTTTCTGTGATTAACGCCCCTTCAGCAGGAAGCTCGTAGTGGAATATAGTCTTAACACTAGTAGGAATTAGTTTATTGAAAAGACATTCCAATATTCTAGAAGAGTCACCATCGAAATTAATGGGGAAATCTAATGGGAATACATTTGGAAGGTTAATCGTATAAATGTTTATAATCTGTGTAAACCTAGCGGTCATAGATGAGTCGAAGAAATAAATGGGAAAGCCTTCTCTGAATGGGAATATTCCCCTATCAGACCCATGTTGTATATCAATTACATATCCTAATAAAGCTGCTAAATCTTTAAAGTCTTGTTCAGTTTGTATACCATGCATCTTAAGCTTTAATAATACATTACTTCTTCTCTCTTCAATAGTACCTGTGTTTCCGAAACAACTCCACGGTATACCTAGTGCGGACTCCCACTGGTCTATAAGACCCGTTGTCTTATCGATTTGGTGTTCGTATGTTATATCGTTTAAAGTGTTTTCCACACGATATAATTCGAAAGCCAAACCATATAACAACTTTCTTAAGTTTGTTTGATCTATCCTAGCGGCAAGGAATGGCCTACCGCCAGGCATGAAAGATGCTAAGGAGTCTGTTTGATCCTCAACACTTTTAGGTTTAAATAATCTACCTGCATCATCTACCGACATATAACCCTCCTAAGCCGTATAATATTAAACTCTTCTATATTAATTAAGGAAATGTTATTGTTCCAAGTGTAGCTAGTTCACCCTCATTAATTGTTATTTCCGATGTAGGTGTAGATAGAGTGAACGATCTAACCAACGCCCCTGTCTCATCCACTGTTTGCCATATAGCTGCTAAGTAGGCCGCCTCTTGCACATCGGTAGATACATCCACTGATTCAGAGAATAGGGCTGTAAGGCTATTTGTGATGGCTGCACGCATATATGAGGTGTTAGGGGTTAGTCCTGTGAATGTAAAGTCAGTAGCTATTGCTGTTGGAGCATTAACTAAAACATCACCGCTTGACATGTGTGCTGGTTTAATGGTTAGCAGGTTATTGGTTACGGTATTGACCTCTGTGGCTGTTGGTATTGGGTTTGTATCATTATCTCTTACGAAATAAACTTTAACCTGTCCACTAGGAATACTAGGTGCTGCTGTTATAGTCCCCGTTGCTGTCGTAGCAGCCGAAGACTGCGTAGCAATAATAAAAGTTGTATCGTCAACAACACAGACTTTAAACTTTCCGTTATAGTCTGATTGGTCGGCTCCTGCGATTGTGACATATTGCCCATCCTCCAAGTTGTGGTCTGCACTAGTTACACCTGTCAAAACATTCCCTGATCGTGTCAAACTAGATAATGTTATAGGATTAGTTTCTGTTCCTGCTTCAGATACCCACACACGTGTAACCCCTGGAGTCTCAAGAACTTTACTGGTTATAGCTGCCACGTTAAATAATGTCACAGGATTCTGATATCGATACAACACACGAGATCTATACTCTTCATCTGACTCATCATCTGTTCCACTGTCGATCTCAACATAAGGTACATAACAAGTGGAATCCACTCCGCTAATAGGGCTAGTCAAAGTTAATTGAGTTCCCGAAACTTGATTAGTGGTTAACCCATAGGAAGTACTCAAAACTTCTACATTAATCGAGTCAACAGTTGCTGATATTGTTCCCGTAGCTGGTGTTGTTGGAGATCCTGAAACCTCAAAGGTAAATGTATCTGCATCAACAACTGTTATTTCGAAATCATCATTGTAAGCAGCTTGATCTGCTCCACTAATTGTTATGGTCATTCCTGTGGCATAGTTGTGATTGCTGGTTGTGTTGGCGGTTGCTGTTGTTCCTGAACGTGTCAAGGATGAGATGGTCACTGTGTTAACTGCTATCGTACCAGAATCTTGTGTTATATATGTTAATCCCTCTGTGCTTGTTATAGTAGTCCCCACGGGTATAACAGATCCAACAGTCCCGGTGAATACAATATCACCCATAGCTTGTGTTGAGGCCTTGCGGGTTATACCTACGTAAGATCCCCACCTATCTATATAACTTCCTGTTGCAGTGTCTGGAAACATCTCCAACAAAGCATTCTTTAATTGTAAATAGAATTCATACACCCTACCACTATACCCTGTGATCAAGGCACCTAGGAAGGAGTTCTTAAGCCAAGGGTTTGATGTAGTCAATTGTGACTTCACATCAGCCTTAGCCCTATTATCTACTTCCTTCCGTGTAGCTGGAAAGTTTATTGGCATATCTTATACCCCTCTGTCATATTGTTAATTACCTGTTCTATTCCATACATCGAAGTATTTATAATCTACTTCATTATCCCTTCGAACTAAGGTTATTGTTAATCGTATACTAGGGCCATTGCTTGAATATGTAGGTGTCGAATCCACTAATATATCTTTAACGAAACCATCAGTCTTAAGCCATGAAGCTCCTTGCAGAGCATACTGTTGAGCCATGTTGACAGTAGCCGTTGTTAATCTCGATTGATCTAACAACCATAGCTTAGATCCTAATTCGAATCCATCTGAATTAACAGTATTTCCCCACCAACCTCTCCTCATCAAAGGAGGGCTAACTTCATCACGTGTTGCCCGCCTCTCACAGAACAAGCTCATAATAAGATTAGTATCGAACCCATCTTCTTTAACTAGGTCTCCATCTGTGTCGATATCAATATCATAATACCCAACAGTATCAGGAAGTCCTGCTACAGACTCTGTCATGTTATATAATTTTATATCTATATAATTAGTCATCTAAGAACTCCCTTAAGGTATTGGATAAGTATTTCCTAGTTGTTCACTTTCGTGGACTTCACGTTCGTGGCATCTTGCTTTGAAGAATCTCCTCTACATGATCAACATTCTCTTTATTTTGTAGGTGCTCTAAATAGGTATCAGGGTGGCCCATAAGATCATGTCTACCTTCACTATCCTTATACCCATCTGCTTGATCTTGAAAGAATTGTTTAATAGTCTCAGGAGGACAGCCTAATTGCAATAGGAAGTATGTAGCACACGTAGACGCCAACACTTCTTCTTGATCGTCTTTAGGTTGATATCCTGATTGCTTAATTATCGAATGACCATACTCATGTCCTGAAACAAACAAAGCCCATAACACAGCTCCATTATCCCAATCAATAAGGTCCATATCTAAATCTTGTATGACTTGTGATGTATGTTTAGTTGCGATGAATATCTTTCTATCATTTCCTGATTGTGGTGGATAGTTGATTCCTCCCCAATCTTCACCCTTCCATGTTAAGTAGAAGTGTTGTTTATCTTTATAATACATCCAACTTGATGAATCCAAAGCCTCAATAAGATCTAATTGACCTTGTGTAGGGGTTTCATACTTATGAACAGTTGGATATCCATTTGGTATAGTATCCACACCATTCCAAGGAACCAACTCGGCCAAGGGTTGAGAAGCAATACCTACCGAAACAAGTAGGGTTATAAAATATTTATACATATGACTACCTTTATGTTAATTCGTTTGAACAGTTGTATCACTACTAAGAGGAATACCTGTACCATTCAATGTTATTTGATCACCGGTCACAGCTATGGTCCCATCACTATGAATGTTCATATTCCCTTCACTACTCAAAGCTAAAGTACCTGTTGCATTCATGGCTATATCCCCTTGCGTATCAACAGTTATATTTCCATCCATATCAATGGTCACTGAGGCGTTGTTCTTACCTTGTATGATAACAGTCCCATCCTCTTTAAACTTGGCGTAGGTAAGCGTTTGTGGGGATCCTACAACCACTTCACCCGGCTTAAGATCTTTGAACCTAGTCTTAGGTGTGTTGCCGATGGCAATCCTATTCTCCTCTTGACCTTGCACATTCCAAATAACTGCAATGGCATTAGTGGGTAGGTTGCTATAAAGGCCGTAAGGGGTTATGACCTCAACATTACAAACCTTTCCCATGTAATTGACTTGAGAGACTTGATAGTTCCCTGCATCTTTATCAGGTTTCGTTATAAACCCTCTTTTAACTAAGTTAGGTATGTTTGCCATGATTAACCCCTCACCATTCTAATTTCATTCCTTTGAATTTCATTCGCCAAGGAACATCCTACGCTCTGCACTTCTCCGACGAACTAAACCAGCCAACACTTGACCGCCTGCTTTGTTCCAACGTGTTAATTGATTAGCAGCATCGGTATACAAGCCTTGATTAAGTAGACGAAGTAAAGTACTATTCTTAAGATTCCCTAAACCTAAGTTGAAGGCAAAGCTGACTAAAGCATCAAATTGATGTTGTTCTAATGGAACCTCAACCAACTTATTAACACCATTCTCAAACACTTCTAAGTCCTCACGAAGCAACTCTTCTGCTTCAATAACAGTCACAGTGTCACCCATCTCAACACCCTTTGTGTGACCATACCCTATGGTAGGAACCCCCGCAGGGCAACGATAGGCTGCTAAGCGTACACCTTCGAACTCTTTGATTAAGTCAATACCTGCTTGTGATGTTTTCATCATATTCATATCTCCAATATATTATTTCTTATTTCGTCTGTTATACATCCTAAGAAGTTTATTTAACTTTGTTATTAGGATTGTCAATAATCTTATCAAGCAAATAGTCATACTTTCTGTCAGACATGTAATCAGACTTCGGCTTTTTGCTTTTACTATCTTTAGAACTTTTCTTAGATTCACGTTGCTCATCCTTTTTATTAATTAGATTAAATGCTTCTCTTGTCATAAGCTCAAACTTAGTTGTTGATCCACTGTACACATCTAAAGTATATGTTACCGAAACTAATAGTAGTTCTAATCTAACATCTGAGAAGTCATCCTCAACATTAACAAGTGTATTAGGTTCGTAAGGCTCACCCCCCTCACTATAAGGACTGTGGCCAACAACAGTGCAAGTATATGTCATGGACTTCGCTTTACGAATCATACCTTCCCACTTAGCCCTATCAACAACCTTATCTTTAGAATTAGCCGATTCGGATACTTCATGGTAGGCTCTTGACGACCTAACCTCTTCGTCTTCCCAATACCCTTCACGGGTTGTTAGTTCTTCGGGCCCATCCTCTAAGTCCCTATCCCCACTAGGATTGCCCTGTGTGTGAAAGTTATATTTATTATATCTATCACTATCATCATATGTTACAGAGGCCGCCAAGATGTTATTCTCTGTTCCATTAGGATTAATGGTCTTGTTCAAGAATCTTATAGGAGTGCTTGTTGTACTTGCCCTAGTTATAACTATGTTCCCATTCCCATCGGAAGTTAGGACTACTTGACGCTTCTTAGCATACTGATCCATGAATTCGTATCCACCTTGACCTATGTGGGCCGATACTAATTCACCTTTCTCAAATGGTTCCAAGTTGGGCGCCTTGTTAATGACCTTAACATCGGATACACCTATCGAACTCAATGTTTTATTAATAACTTCTTCTAAAGTAACAGGGGCTTCGAACTCAATAGTATGATCCACTTTACTATCAATAATATCACAAGTCCTGTCTCGGCCTTCAACAGATATTGAATGAGAGCCTGCTTTATAACTAATAACTATTCTATCGACATAACCTGTGACAACCGGCCTCCCATTGATCAAGGCTTTGACCGGTTGCATGCGCTCAATAGGAAAAGGTATCTTCCTGTCGGACACCGCCCTGAAACTGAACACACCACTTAAATCCTTCATAGATCTTGATATTTCTATTTCGGTCCAATTAGCATACTCCCTACCACCAACCTCCAATACAATAGACATCTGAGAACTCCTTCTTAATCTTCTTCAATATAAAGTTTAAAGTTCCCTGTATTCCTTGTGGGATCAACATTGATTGCCTTGTTTAACAATCTTAAATCTTCAGTCCTACTTTGTATCGATAAATCAACTTCACTAATACCATATATAGGAAGGTCCCCATAGTACATATATTCCAATACTGTTAAAGGCAACTCTTTACCATCAACCACATGAATGCTAGGGGCTGTCACCTTAAGCTTGTCCAATAGGTCCATTAGGTTTGCTCTTATGTCTTGAACCCTTTGGAACACCTCTGAACTTAACGTGGTCCTATCCAACAACACTTCATATTGACCATCTACTTTACTTCGAATATAGTCCAAATCCTCTGTGCTCTTAAAAGCATAAGAAGCAGCATTCCTACAAGTAACCCCAAAGGCAAATACAAGTACCATGTCTTGAAGACTATTGATATTCTTATTTCGGGAAACACCCTGTGCAGTAGTGGCTGTTAGCAGTGGTTTGCTCAACGTGAAATTAGCAAGTTTTATACCAATATCAAAGGCCTCATTAGGCGTATTTCCAACAAACTCTAACCCCTCAATTAAATCCCTCGTAGAATCGTATATAGTGCCTGTGGAGGCCGTTCCTGAAGCTTGTAGGTAGGGTATGTAGTTTGAAGTATAATCGGTGTATACGGCCCTATAATCGGCCACATTTTCATCGGAGAAATTTGACCTTGTTATATAGGTATCTGCAACAGAATCCACCAACTCATAAATATCACGTACAGCATTGCCAATTTGAGTAATGTTAGATCCATATACGGCTATCCACTCATAACTTGAATAAAAGGTTGACTTCATAGCTGTGAACAAGCCATCAACTAATTGAGAGATAGTCTGTCCCGATGCTTGAGAGCCAGGGTATAATAACTCTTGGCCTACTGCTAACTCCAAAGATAATGACACATCTCCAAGAGAACTTGTATCTTCACCAATAGAATAGCTTGTGACAGCAACATTTCTAATACCATAAAAAGGGTGTATTAAAGTTCCATAACCTTGTTGCTCCAAAGCATCTTTAATAGCATCACGGTTAGAAAAATAATAATCACTCCGAATATTGCATTGAAGGTTTATGGTCTCATTCATCAACCCTAAATCTTCTACATACCGTCTATCACTGTTTGGGAATTCGTGAGTGACTGTTTTACGGCCACCTTTAATAGAAGATGACTTAATAAGAAAAGGAATCCCTCTAAAGGATCCTGGGTATAGTTTATCCAAAATACTCATTGATAGAAACTCCTTTTCTAGTGTTTATTAATACCCATAGTTTTGGCCAACAGCATTAGCATTAAACTTCCCGGCTGATGTGCTACCAACATTAAGACCTTTACCAGTGCTTGTCACAGATGTAGTTGCACCAACACCAGGCGCTGCTGTCACCTTAACATTGACATCCACTTTACCTTCGGCTTGTCCTGGGAAGTCTTTAAACTTTAAGAAATCCCCTATGTCCGATAGTAGTGATGGTAAACCACCTCCAGAAGATTCAAAGTCTTCAGCTTTAAGTTCTCCGGGCCTTTTATCTTGGGAACCTTCTTTAACCTGTGTTCCTGTCACCCAATCGGCAGCTGCTGCTATTGGTGATCGTACAAAGTCAATGCCTTCTCTAATTCCCGACATTGCGGATGTTATTGCCGAGGTTATTGCGGTCACAATAACTAATACACTATTCAATACTGGGAGCAGTGTAGTACCAAATTCCTGCCCTAATTCTGTTAAGCTGTTCTTAAACAATTGCCACTGTGATAAAGTTGTTTGTGATCTTCTTTCGAATTCTCGTTGCAGTGATCCAGTTACTTGTTCTTTATCTCGTACCAATTTAAATGCATCATCTAAAATTTTTGGAACTTTTGCCAACTTCATGAAGTCATCAGAGAAGTTCATGCCAAATATTTGTTTTGCGACAAAACCTCTTTGAGCATCTGGTATTGCTTTTAATCGTTCCAATATGGTCTGAATAGTCTTGGCACCATCTACCTGCATTCCTTGAGCAATCTTCTGGGCACTGAGACCTAAGATTTCCAAAGCCTGTGCCATATCCTTGCTTTTAGCGGCTGTTGATTCAATGGTTGACATAGAGATAGCAAAGTTATTCATTGCACGGGCGGCTACTTCAGCAGGTGTTCCCACGGAGACCATCGCTGCACCCATCGCCTGAAGATCAGGGATTGACATCTTTATCATGGCCGTAACACCAGAAGCACGACTCATAAAATCAATAATATTCTTTTCATGAACAGGCATGGCATTTCCAAGAGCGTTAGTGACATTCCCGAACTCTCTCATAGTTTCCATTGTCAATTGATATTGGTTTCGGATTTTACCCATCTTATCCCCGACATCTTCAGCAGTCATTCCGAATGCTACTTTCATTTGGGATGTGATTTTAGTAAACTCTTTTATTTCATCTTCGCCTACACCTAATTGAAAGCCCGTAGCAACAATTTCTTGAATCTCCGAGGTGGCAACCGGGATAGTTGCAGCCAAATCTAATACAGTATCTTTTAATCTATTCATTTGCTCAACGGTAAGTTGTATCCCTGGAGCAACTTTATAGATGTCTGCCATTTTACTTTCAAATTCTGTTGCTGCACTTACAAGTTTATATAAACCTCCTGCTAAGGCCGCCCCGGCCAATACTTGTAAATTACCTATCATTGGCGCCATGCTACCACTAGCAGCACCCATGGACTTGCCTGCTTGGTCAACTCCAGCGCTTAGTCCAGCCATATTTGCCCTAACGGCTTCGGCTGATGCAGATACCTTAGCTGCTTGTGCAGAGAACGCATCTATAAGCTGAAACCTAGCTGTTACATCAAAACCCGCCATGACATCTCCTATCTAAATATTTTTAAAAATATATGCATTTATCTATTGACTATTTGATATTAAATACTATATAGTTGTTTGTAATGAAATTAACCACACTCAAATAAGGAGTACGTGTCATGTCTGTTCTTCAAATTTTTGAATTTTTATTAAAGTTAGCAGCTGTTCTTATATATATGATTGGTTTAGTAATTCCGGTTGCTTGGAATGTATTTGTTGTCACCGGAAGTATTCCCAATGCTATCATATCCTTACTTGTTACGGTAGGGCCACTTTATTTAATTAGGGCCGTATGGAGAAAAGTACAAAAGCAAAGGGTCGAGGAGATGGAGAAAAATAAGGAGTCTTAGGGCTCCTTTGAGTCATTGATTTCTTTTTGAACCCGATTAACCACTTTAACCCACTCTCCTAATTCGGATATGGGAATGTTTAACAGGTAATCTATGTTTAATCCGCCCTTAGTGGCAATCATTAAGCGAGCCATAATATATAGGCTCTCCTCTTCTTCTACAGGCCAACTAAGGATTTCAATAAAAAAGCTTTTAAATAAGCCCCTACCAACCTCTCACTATCGTCAAAGTCCATTTGATCTAGTAAGTGTGTTGTCATAGGAACACCTTCCAACTTTAACACTCCACCTAATGTAAAGAGTTCTCTCATAGCTTGATGAAACTTCTCCATATTTACATTAGCACTATAAAGCATTACAAGGGCTAACTCACCAGTAAGTTCTGGGGCCTCTTGTGGAGTTGCTTGCACTGGTTGATTCGCTTGAGCTTTCTGCATTTGAGAGATAGCGGCAAAGAATGTTTGTTTAATTACAATTAATTGGTTTCGGGATTTAGCAGTTGGGGCTGTCCCTGTGATTTTGTATCCAAGCTCTTCTTCACCTTTATTGGCAAATTTAATTGGATTGGTTAATATAAATTCCATTGAGGGCAATCCTTTCATAGGTTGATGAAGGAAGGGCCTTACGACCCTTCATGTTAAAGTAAATTAGATTATACAGCGGAATTTCCATGGAACTCAACAGCTATAACGTCATCCATTCCGAGTTTAACTTCGAAATCATTTGTTAAAACTGCACCTGTTATTGTTCTGGTGAAACCTTGTTGAGAGATTGTGATTACGTGACCTGTTTGATCTGCTTTGATTGAGCGAATCAGGGCCACGTTGTCAACTGTTGGCTCCAAGGAGAACTTTACCGTTGATACACGGGTTGATACATCTTCTGTTAAAACATGTTGGATGCTTCCAGCACCAGCTGTTTGTGTTCTTAGTTTTTGAGTACCTAAACCTTCTGTGAAAGAAAGTGAGTTAGGGACATATCCTACAACATTGTTATCTAGGATAAGTGTTGCATCTACTAATTTTCTAATAACTGTAGCCATTTTTATCTCCTACTTATAGAATTATACGTTGGTATTAAAGGCTACTTTGAACGTAGCTAGAATTGTACGAAGTTGAACAACGATCGGAACTGTCATTGTTATTGTCACGGTTCCTGTTGCTAAGTTGATAGCTACGTTTAGGTTGTTTTTAAAATACTTTAAGTATTCTTCTCCAGCTCTTGTCAACACATAGTCAGCTTGTGAAAGATCATCATAAAGCCCTACCATAAAAGCTTTAATAGAATCAGCATTTGCCATATTACGACCTGGAATCAGTGCTCCATCTGTCAAACGTGTTTGAGCATATTGTGCTCTAGCATTGTTGAAAAAGTATTCACGAATGTTAGATGCTGTGTCAACATATTCAACATATTTGAAAGAAGTGTCTGTGTTGCCAGCGCTATCTGTTCTATATGTAGTGACAATCTCACCAGCAATGATTGAGTTGCGGGCAATATTGTTTCCAAGAACAGAAACACCAACCAATTGAAGAGCTTCTATTTGAGTTCTTGTTAGTCCATCTCCTTGTTTTACCAAAGGTAAATAGGGGAATGGTGTATTAAAGAATGGTAAAGAGGCAATAGCAGGTCCACCTGTCACATCTAATAGGCCATTGTTTCCAATAACATAATTAGAAATGTTTGCACCATCTGTTAGTCGTAATGCGCGAATAGCTGCAAATTGAGCTGCAATGTTATCAGAAAATTCTACAATAGCTCCACCTACCAAACGATCAGTAGCTGATACTTTAGGATTTCCAATGACAACTAATTGTTGTTGGTTGAATGTTGTGGCAAAGGATGCTAAGTTTGCATAGGTGTCCATTTTACATGTCACGACCATACCATCAAGGATGTTGTTAGTGACATTCCAACGGGTATCCATTTCTGTGTCGATTGTTGAGATAGCCCAACTACCAGGGAATACGATTGTTTGATATCGGCGGTTATCGATGGTTGCGGCTAAACCTGTGATGGTTGGGTTTGTTGCACCACCTGAAAAGCCTGTGATTGTTCCTGTTAGACCCGCTGGAAGATTTTCAATCTTAATTGCAATCTCATTCCCTAATGTTCCTTTATGGCCGGCTGTAAATGTGACAGTACCGGTGGAGTTTGAGGATGATACTTGCAGTGTTGTATCGGCGGCAACAGCTGTGTCGATGGCATCACCAACCGTGGTTGCAGTGTCTCCAGCAGCTACTGCGATTTCTAATTTGTGATCATAATTTGATCCCAAAGTTAATAATAAAGTTCCTGCGGCGGTAGCTGTTCCGGAAAGTTCTAACTCTCCTGTTGCAGCGGTTCCGGAACCATTATCATCATATGCGATAACATCCAAAGGGGTTATTCCGTTTATTCGACGGAATTGAGTTATCATACGTGCAACATGGCTATCAGCTCCAAAGAGCGTGTTCCATGCATTGTCGTTTTGGATGTCCTCTTGCAAGGCTCCACTTGTTGCCGTACCCGCGGAAGTCATTTGACCTATAATAAGTGCACGGTGTGTGTTATTTCCCACTGTTTGTGTTGCGGGTTGGATGTTAAAGGTAACATCTGGTTGTGATATAATCATTTTAGGATATCCTTTCAGTTATTTATCTTTGGTGTCATCATTGCTCGAGTTAATAACACTCTAAATAGGATCGTCATCTAGGTTTATTAAAGTCTCAATAATACTTACGCCAAACTCTTCATTGTTTTGGATAAGGTTGAGGTCCCTGAACGCCCTAGTAACTTCAGGTTCTGTAACATCGTTTTTAGTTAATTCTGATATCGATTGAAATACAAACTCATGAACATAAAACCCTAAGTTCCATGCAGCCGTATCATGGTATAAAAAGTGTAATACTGTAGATGGCTCATCCTGCAAATAGGTTGGATATGCCTTGCCAAGTAGTGTTTTGTATAAATATATTGCAACATCTTCCATTTGGTCTCGCTCAAAGCGACCACTGATAGTATCTTTAGTAGGTGTGAATATATAAACACTAACATCGTTTGTTAAATTCTGTCTAAATGAAGAACCGCTTCCAATGTTTGCCACTCCTCCACTAATCGATCGTTTATCCCTAGAAGCTGTCACTCTACCTAATACAACAAATGCCCATAACTTATTTTGTCCGAATTTAGTATAAGAATCTATAGCTCTTTGTAAATTTAAAGCCCCTGATATTCTTGGAAGCTTTCGGATGGTCATTGTTCCATATGCTGAACTGCTTGTAGTATCTTCAGATGTGTATGTAAATGTTGTAGATCCAGTGACTGTCACCTGAACCCAACCATTATATCCTACTCTCCAAGGCTCAAGAAGGTATATAGTATCATCTGTTGTAGCAGGTGTTGCAGGACTTCCTGAAACAGTAAAGGTGAAAGTTCTTCTATTGTTTGCACTTAAGAGTGTGTGGGATCCATTATATTCAGCTTGAGTGGCCCCTATAATTTCCACTGAATCATGCCAAACTTCTGTTAGGTCGTGGTCGGAAGATGTGGTTGCTGTAGCTGTGGTCCCACTTCGCGTTAAACTGCTTATAGGCGTCTTTCTATTTGCACCATATACATAAACATAGTCTCCTGTAGAAAGGCCGTGTGCGGAGCTTGTAGTAGCCGTAACAGTACCTGAAGTATTAACCAGCGTACTGATACTAACCTCATCACTGAACAAAGCGGTTTGAGATGGGAGAACTCTCAGTAATTGATTTATGATGTCATATGCTTTCATATCATTAAAGCTCCCTTTAAATATTTTATAATTGTATCTTCAATGGTACCTAAATTCAACTCAATACCTTTAGAAGTAAAAGGCCTGGCAGCCATACGATAGGTACCATGTTGAAGATAGGGTGCATGGTTAGCAGTAGCTGTTATGCCAAACCCATCATGACTTATATCAACAGACCGTAAAGATCCTGAAAGTTGTCCTGTTTGAATGGCGGGGAATTCTCCAGGAAAGGAGTGTCCTGTGCTTGACAACGCTGTTCCCATCATTCTTCTTTTTATATCTTTAACAATAAGTTGTGCTGAAGAGTGCATGGCGGTCTCTACAGCAAAAATTAATCTTGGTTGCAAGGCGGTAAGTTTTGAGAGCCCTGATAAGCCAGCTACAGTAAACAACATTTCCATGACTTAACCTCCAGCACAACCAGTACTATTAAGTTTGATTAATTAAATAAATTTTATCCCCACGAAGCCTACAAAGTAAATGAAGATAGGAGTCTTGCTCATTAAGATTCATCACCCTTATTACATCATAGTATTTATTATTATATTCTATAACATTCTCGGCGGTCACACCTGTCCTATAACGAATATAAAATTCATGTGTTGTGATCTTGATCCCCGAAGTTGGAGCGGTCATGGTCTCATCGAATACGGTAGCTCCAACGGTTGGATCTGTTTTAATCATTGCCCATACAGTTGCAGCGGTTGTATATGTTTCGGTAAAATCAACACCACCGGTTGAGGATGGTGTAATTGCCTTGGCTAAAATTTTTACTTTACTCCGAAGATCACCTGCGCACAACTCAATGTTTTCTCTGTGTATGGTTTTACACTTAGCCATTTGGCACCTACCTAACTGTTATTGACAGGGCGAAAGTAGTTGTTCCTGCATATGTTCCAACTGTTGTTCTTTTTAGGCGAAGGCGATCACCGCAAAGACCTTCTAACTTTGTATTATCGGTTAGTGCTCCATCGGATGCTGTCGTAAGTGTACCGGGTGCATCTAAATCAATACTGACAACTCTGCGCAAGCTGGATGTTGTGTGGGCTAAACAGAGTATGTCGAACCATGTATCTCCACCGTCTGCACTTGATTGCAGGTAAAATTTTGCTGATGTTCCACCGGATCCATATACAAAATTTGAATGAATTGTTAAATGTTTTGCCCCCGCTGGAAGTACACCAATGTCTGTTGTGGTACCTGCAACCGCTGCCGTTATCGCTATTTGTGCCAACTCTTTTGTTTGTATAGCCATTGTCGTACTCTCCTTATTATTATCCTAAAGTTTTATCTCTAAGATATCCAGTTATTAAATTTGATGCCCCTATAGTCTGATTCCCATCAGCCACCTCTAGCATGATATCTGTCTTCGCATCTAATGCGAACATAGGATTAAGAACTTGCCTAGTGGATCCACCTATAGACATCTAATTTACTCCCAGTTGTATATCAGACCATAGGTCTAGCATTTATGTTGTATATTTTGTAGGAATTATATATCATCCTACTTGCTGGTGGAAGTGCTGAAGCGAAATCACAACCTGCTCCTGATCCATCTGTGCAATCCCCTCGGTTAGCATACATAGATGCAACATGTTGAAGCATGGCTAATTTTAAAGAATTTGGAACATATGTGGCGTCTGCACCATATCCTGCAACAAATTGTATTTCCACGGGGTCTGGCCTGGTGGAGAATGTTGTCGGAAAGGATTGTTGATATTTTTGATATATTCGTGAATAGTCTGTGTCATCAGTAAATGCGTAAATACTAGATGATAAAGTTTGTTGGACATCTGTTTGATCATAGTACTTTATATGAACTATAGATTGTAGTTTCGATTTTCTAATCGATATCAAACTTGGAAGATATTCTAAATATACTCTATAAGTCTTGTTAATAAAATCTCTTCTAGTATACTTCTCTGCATAGTCAGTCACGGCAGCTATAAGTAGGTCAATAGTATCATCTTCAGATGTATCACTGGCATCCAATTTTAAAAGATCTTTTACTTGTGTTTTTGTTATTGGGTATGATGCCGCACCTGTTATGAGCTTATATGTATGCTCTTTAAAATTGTTTAAATTTCCAAAATACATGTTAGCTCTCCATTTTGCAGCATTAATCTAGGGTTTAAATAATGTGGGGAGGTTAACCCTCCCTTCTTGTTGTATCTGCAATTCTGCTACAATGCAGTCTGAGCAAATAAATTATTATGCAAGTGAAATTCCTGCTTCACCAACAACTTTCCACTTAGAAACTCCACCAACCAAAGTTAGTGAATCTCCAACATCATTGAATGTTGCTGTTGTGCCAGATGATTGACCTGCTACATTTGTTAACGCGAGTGTTACGTCACCGCTGTCAGCTGTCATTTCGATATGTTTAACAACACCGAGCATAGATACATCAGGCGCTGCTAATGTCACTGCTCCTGCTCCGGAAAGGGCTAATTTTGTAACCTTTTTTATAACGCTAATTGCTCCAGCGGCGGCAACGGTTTCAGTTTGCGCAGATACATCAGCCAAGTTTAATTCTGCTGCTGTAGCGGTAACTGCTGTCCCACCAATGGACCATGTACCTTCCAAGGAAAGTTCGTTATCATTTCCGGAATTAGGGGTAATGAATTGATTTAATACATTAGCCCTTATATAATTCCTTTATATTAAAAATGAGAGCCGTTAAGCTCTCAAAGTTTATCTTACTTATTTTAGTTATATTAGTTGGCAACAACTTGTGTTGTTTGTGGAGCTGTGCGTGGGTGACCACCAATAGCTACCAAAGCCAAATCAGCGTTACCTGTGTTGTTTGCGGGAGTTAATGTGATGCGCACATATTGTTCCGCACCAGCATAACCGATTTTAGCTGTTGAGTTGTCATCATCAAAAGCAAGAGCTGCACCAGCTTCTGTTCCAAGAAGGAAATCATCAGCAACTGCGGTCCAGTTTGAGTTATCGGCTGAATCTTCAACCAAAACTGTTGTTGTCATATCTGCGTCTGCTAAAGTTCCGGCAGCGATAAGGAATTCTACAGAAAGAAAACCTGTGCGATCAACTGTCAAAACTTGAGCTGTGTTATCTGCTACTCGACCAACCTTGTTGCCGAGAACTTTAATATTATTATGTAAATCAAACATTTATCTGTCCTCTTATTTGTGATTAATGTATTAAGCTATTAAACAGAAACTTTAAGCTTTAAGATTGCATCTGGGTTAACAACACCACCACCAACACGACGGCTGAGGATGAATTTAACTTTATCTTGTGAAGCCAATGTAAAATCATCACGAAGTACGCGAAGACCAACACGGTCAACAATGATGTATGCTTCTTGTGGATCAAGAATTGCGATTGGATAATTACCAGCACCAACGTTTGGCATATCTTGCATGATATGAACTGGAACACCAAGGATCATACCAGCTGCACCATTAAGACCTACGTTAGCCATGCTGTTGAGGCCCATATCAAGTAAGTATTCGCCGGCACCAGTTTTCAATTTACGAACAGCTCCGAGTGTTTGACGGTTCATAAGAAGAACACGGTTGTTTGTATATTCGAAGTTGTGGATAAGGTCAATAAGACCATCAGCTGTGATTTCAGATGCATCACCGGAATTAACAGATGAAATACCAGCGGCAACCATAATACCTTCTGGTTCACCTACACCGGTACCCTTGATAAACGCTGTGCCTTCTGCTTGAGCAAATTTAAGAGCTGCTCGCATGTTAAGATCATTAACTACATCAAAAGCGGCATCAGCAAGAAGTTCATTTGTCATACGGGCTTCTACCATCAGCTTGTGGGCTGGAATGGTTTTCATACCGAATGTACCTTCTGTTTCTGTGGCTGTTCCACCTTCGTTGATGAAGTATGCTGTCACATCAGATTCACCTGTTGGTGCATCAAATGCTTTTGTAGAAATGGCTACTACGCGAGCCAAACGACGTAAATCAGAGATTTCCACGATTTTGTGGATGATTTGATTTGACATCTCTGTTGGCACTAAGTAGCCACCATCTGGGTCACGGTCTGTACGGAGATATTTCATCTCATTTGTACGGAGGAATTTTGTAAAATCTTTTACTTCTTCAGTCATTTTATCACCTGTTCCTGAAATGTTTGTACGATAAAGCTTTTTCTCAATTAACTTTAATGAGTTACCAACTTCTTCGAGTTTTGCCTCAACTTCACTTTGTTTTGACTTTACTTCGTTTGTCAATTCTGATACTGAACTTTCAATAGCTTGAACCTTTTGTGATTCAGCTTTTTTATGTTCGATAACAGACTTAACTTCATTGATAACAGCCTCAATATCTTCATCAGCATTAGCTTCTTCTAAAGTCTCTTCTGTTTTGGCATCTTCAACAACTTCTTCTTTGTGTTCTTCAGTTGTTTCAACAACCTCTTCATTGTTTAACTCTTCTGTGTTGAGTGTTGTATTTTCTGACATTAGTATTCTCCTTAGAGTTATTTAGAGTTTTTCAATTAACGATTTAAGATTGCCCAACAATTTAGCTTTCTTTAAAGATTGCTTAACTTCCGGCAATGCTCGTTCACTAACAACAGCATCACACTGTGTAGTATTAACGGTTTCTTGATTTTCCCCTCCCAAGTCTAATTCAGAAGATTGCTCACCAACAGGAATAAGCTTTGTCTCGTCGATAAGAGAGGTTAAATAAAGTGATACTGATCGGCTTAATCCTGAATCTCTCAAGAAGGCTTCAACATCACGCTTAGATTGGATAGTTGACTTTAAAGAATCCACTGTGAGAATCTCCAAAGGACTTTCCATACCTAATTTTTTATAATATTTGTTTATATGGTTTTTTACTGCATTTAAATCTTGTTGAGGTATTTCCAAATCACAGCGAGCAACAACTAATGCTCCAGCCGCCTGTTCAATAGCCTTTGGTATTGCCATAAGCTTACCATCAATAACATCTAAAAAGGGTAGTTTATATCCTGCTAAACTATGTACATTCTCTCTATCACAAAAGAAGAAAGCATTTTTATAGTCTACATTGGGGACAGACTCCACGCCCATTAGATCTTTAACTCTTTCCCCAGCCCCTTCAGGGTCCCAAGGTGTATCGATAGGGGCTAATTCATAGTCTTTAAATGCTGGTGTTGCTTTTACTTGTGTTACGGTTGCTTTAGGGTTTGCCGGCTCACTCACTAGGCTTATTTCCCAAAGAACTACCTCTTTTAAATGGCGAACACCGTTTACCATTTCAGAATCTACAACATTATATCCGATGGAAAAATCTGTTAGAACGCCTTGTTTAGCCAAAGCATAAGCTTCTCTACCCTGTTGAACTTCCAAATTTATCTCACCAACTACTTTTAAACCGTTCTGATCATCGGTGATAGTAAATGGTGAAAATCCACCAATGATTGCCTTTGAGTCGTGTTGGTAGTACATTCTTATGGGGCGTGAGTTCTTTCTATGCTCAATAATGGTGTTTGTGAATGCACCCTTATCTACAACATCACCAACTCTGTCAACATTCCCATAAGTGGATGCGTAACCCTCAACGATACCATATTTGGTTCCATTTCTGTCAATCTCTTTTGTTTCCGTAATATTAAACGGGACAACTTTAAACTCTGCTTGTGTAGAGTTAGTTTCTATGTTGTTCATGATATTCTCCTGCACATTAGTCTAAATCATACACAACGACACATCTACAATTAGCGCTGTTTCCAGCCGATCCCATACCGGGAAATGGCATTAATTCACCACCAACTAAAAATGAATCATTTATTCCTACTTTTTGTCCTGTTGCAGATGCGTGCCAAGGTCTTGTCCTTGAGTCTAAAACAGCCAACCAGGTCTTTTTTTGTTGTATTATTCCAGCTGCTACAGCACCTGCGTAACCGTACAATAAAATTGCGGAACGCTCTTCATCTGTCACATCTGCAACATCAGCTATATCTTCTCTAGAATTTTCTTCCTCTAAATTTGTTGTTATTTGTGGTATTTCTGCTTGTTTTGTGGTTTCTGAAGCCCAAGTTGTCTCTGTTATGGCTATCATTTGAGATTTATAATCAGCCCTAGCTATCAAAAGATCTCGTAAAAGCTTTGCCAACTCTCGTCTGTCATAGGATCCATCTGTAGATAAATTTTGAACAACATCTAAATAGGCAAATTCTACATTTCTACTTTCTTGCTGTAAAGTACTTACAATCTGTTGAGTAGATGTGGAGGCTCTATCCGAGAATAGACTTTGCACCGATAGAAGTGTTTGATTTCCTATTTTCTCTAAATCTACAACTAAATCTTTATTTATATTACTAGAGGTGAATGTACTAAAAACTTTCCCTACCGAATTATAATGTCTAAAAAGTAGCCTATTAAGTTCACTAGAAAAGTCACTACCAATATTAGCAACCCCGTATGCAACATATGAATCATATAATTCACTTGCATATGAGGTGTGAAGTCGTTTTAAAGCTCTTTGCAACCTAGGCTCAAGTATAAGCTTGGCCTTAAGTACCGCTTTGTAATACTCTTTTTGAGAGATATCTAGCAACCCCATCGAAAAAACTCCTTATTTATTTTTATCTAGAATTTCCCCGATGCTCTTTACCATATCGGGAGTCATATCACTACCAACCGGTACTTGATTTGAGTTAACATAGATGGAATCTCCACCATCAATTGTGTCGTACCCTAACCTACTTCTAAGTTCGTTTATGGATAAAACTCCAGATTCTTTAAGCATAACAAGTTGTTGATTCCTGCGCAGCTCAAGGGCTTCAATATCTTCTTGGTTATACCTAAGCTCCATATTTTCGAATTTAGTTCCATACCTATCCATGAGAAAGACAGTGAGCTCCTCAAGTAGACGTTTAGCAACTGGTAGAACGCAATTATCGTAGAAGTTTAGTTGGGCTGTTTCCATGTTGTTGTATGTTGCATAATCTCCAGAAACCAAAGGAAGGGGAACCTTCAAGGCGCTGTAGATTGTGGCGGTTATATCATTCTTAAGTGTTGCGAAATCCATATCTTTATTAGATTGCGACATGTCGACGAAATCACCTTGTTCCATCAACATAACACGGCCGGCATTTTGAGATCCACTATAGAACCTCTCAACTTGCTGTTGCAGTCTGTCGAACTGACTATCGGTTAATCCTTCCGGAACTTTAATAGCCCCACTAGGTTTAGCTCCACGCTTTAATAAAGATAGATTGTGTGTGGATGCTTCTAAATATTGTTCTAACTCAAAAGATATAGGGGTTAATTCACTAAAGCCCCAATTGTTATTGGCGCCATAATATGGGTTAAATGATTTAATGTGCCATATCTCAGCATCGCTACCACTTATATACCTAAATCTAGATCCACTCTCTTCTCTTGTAAATATTGCAGAGTTTCCACTATCTGTCAAAACTTCTATAGTTTGTATATATCCATCATCTTTATTATTTGTGATGTTCACATTCATTGGGTTTATAGCGGTTAACTCAAGTGGTGGTCTGTTAATTGGACCTGTGGCAACGACAAATACATTGCCTGTGAGTTTGTAAAAACTAGATAGCTGTGTAAAAAACTCAAATTGTGTGATGTCTGCATTAGGAAATTTTAAAAGGGATAGTATTTCATGCTCTGTTAAATACTCTCCAGACCTCTCATCGTACAATTGTATGTTTAAACCTCCAACCTCTGAAGCTATCGAATTAATAGCTGTAAACAGGGGGGCAACATTCGTATAATACTCGATGGCCTTTTTTGGAGGTAGAGAGGATGCTCTTGAAAATAAACCTTGTGCACTATAGGGTCCGCCAGAATAGGAAAAACTCTTGGCTTGCACTTTTTTTGGTCTATTGAATAGTTTTTTGAAAAAGTTGTCCATGAGATAATCCTTAAATTATAATAAAGTTAAATAATTACAAACATAGTATGACTATTCATCAGTGAAACATCGCCTGGTTGCTGTTATTTCTTCCAACAAATTTAATTTCTATCATATTATGGTGAACCTCATATTGCGTCTACGTGCCAGTGCTCGGCTTAAATATTGGGTTGTTGAGTCGACTATGTCGTCATGTTTCTGAAACCCGAACTCTGTGATTTCTCTCTCAAAATCTAATTTCCAAGGAGCATCTTCCGGTATTTTTACTTTACCAGATTCGAACAATCCTGCTACAATTTCCAATCTTTCCTCTTTTTTACCGGGCATATCCCTTCCAGGAATTACGGGTATTACAGGTAAGTTTGAGAATCTTTTTAAATCTTGTGTTAGAGACATACCAGAACCTTTATCCTCTATTATCACTTCCGAACTTGGTTGGTTGTCATAACAGCTTTTTATGAGATGTTTAAGTGCAGTATATTCAAGTTTTTTTCTAACTAAGTCAACTAAATAATATCCATCTTCACACTCAGCCCACAATGTTCCAACTGAATAGTCGTTTTTATCCCCTGTCTTAAAGGCGGTATCGAATGACCATGACCAGCGTAAAACATTTGGTAAGTTTTTGTATGTGCGTATCCAATCATATTTTATTATTGAACCATCAGCTGCTACTGGATGTTGTTGAAGTTGTGATGCAATAAATTGACCGCCGTTAATTCTATAACCATCAATAGCCTCTTGTGGAAAATATTCAGGAAACATTAATTCCCCAGGTTCTTTTCGAGGATCTTTCCAGCCAAGTTTTGTGTTAGATCTATCGGTACCCTCCCACATCATAGGGATGATAAGTTTGTCCCAGGTTGGATCTTCCATGTAAACACCACTGAGATCTTCGTGGTGAAGCCTCTGCATAACGATAACAACCGCACCTTGACCTGGTGGGGATAAACGAGTCATAAACTGGTTCTTAAACGAATCTATGGCAGTTGTTCTCTCAACAGTGGATGTAACCTTCTTAGCGTTCATAGGGTCGTCAGCGATTAGCAGTTCAGCTGTATGTCCCGTCGCACCAGATGTGATACCTCTTGCCAATCGATAACCACCGGAAGAGGTGGCAAAGAATCTTTTTTGACTTTGATCGTCTGCTAATTTAAACTCACCGTCTGTAAGGTTTAAATACCATTCCGAACTAATTAAGGACCTCATAGCCCAAGCATCTCGAAGTGCAAGGGATTCATCATATGAAGCTGTGATCATCTTTTTCGAGGGTGTTTTAAGCCAAATCCATGCAGGCCATAGAACCGAAACTAATGTGGATTTCGAACAACGAAATGGGATATTGATTATTAATCTTTTTATATCCCCTCTGTGAACTGCTTCTAAGTGCTCTGCGATAGCCTCTATATGCCAATTCCACTTTAGTTCAACCGTTGGCTCCACATAGGGCCAAGCTTGTTTAATAAACTCTGCAAAGCTTCTATGTGCTAACTCTTTGTTTATTTCTTCTAAAGTTGGAAAATCCATAAAACCCCCTTAGAGGTTTTTTACATCAACCTCTTCATCTGGAACATCATCATTGTTGCCTTCATCATCAGGGGCTGACAACATGGGAACTGACGACGTTTTACCTAGTAAGCTTCTCATAGTGGTGAGTTCCTCTATGGAAAGTTTAGAGAAGTCATGTCTTGGACCGGCAGATATCTCAAATGGTTTATCTTCAGCGTTTGCTAATTGAAGTTGATCAGCAACCTTACCATCGATTCTATCGAAAATCATTTCAATGGCTTTCAAATTTCCAGACAGTGCTCTCTTCATCAATTTTAACATTATAGCTTCACTAGCTGTAATCCGACAAACTTCCAGTGTTAGTGGGTTTTCTATATCCACCTTCTGCTTCAAGGCATCTCTCAGTAGTGTCGATAAAAGTTGACTGTGACGTTTTCCCTTTTTTCCACCACCAGGATTCCCCTTTGTGAATGCATACTTTCGAAGTTGTGGTGGTACTTTTGATTCAGGAATATAATTATCTTCTTCACGCTCTGAATCATTTATTTGAGAATCTTGAATAATTTCTAAATCTTTTTCGGACATGATTAACCTACCCTAGTTTTATGCGATCCATCAAAACCTCTTCTATCATCAAAGAGTATTTATCTAAATCTTCATCAGATATTTTTGTTAATTCAGAGTTTTGTAACAACTCCAAAAGATGTAATATTTCTTCTGATCGCATAGCTATTAGGCCTCCTATGCCCAGTTATTTTATTATTTTTTTTTTAAATTAGTATATGTAAATTGTGACCACTTTTTACTTTTTTCATTAGATATACATACTGTTATATATGTTTAAAACAGTCTAACATTCAAGTATAGATAATACTTATACTTAAACAGTCTAACATTC
>ERZ869921.410-NODE-410-length-27952-cov-5.843066_pt1 | contig 27952 bp, 40 predicted proteins | sample MGYA00579310_ERZ869921 | MGnify/ENA primary metagenome ERZ869921 (study PRJEB32216, sample SAMN09231816) | wastewater metagenome | place: USA: Maryland | collected 2016-06-21 | study: EMG produced TPA metagenomics assembly of the PRJNA472060 data set (Reclaimed... | reverse complement strand
GCATCGTCCGTCCCGCACCATCAGGCCCGGTGGTCGAGGAGACCGTCAAGCGGATTGTGCCGGGAGTGTATGGTATCGTGGAAGTGGCATTAGTGGCCGAAGCGCGAGTAGGAAGCCAAACCTTAACGCGCGTCAGTATTGTCGCTGACACCTATTCATCAACCGACATCCTCGCCGCCGCTGAAATCCTGCGCCAGATCGGCGAAGCAATGGAGGGGAAGTGATGGGCGACTTCTTGACGGAGCGCAAACTGCGGACACGGAAGCCCCATCGCTGCGCCCAATGCGGGAAGATGATGGATGCCGGGCAGATGTGCTTCCGCTACTCCGGCGTGTTCGGGGGCGACTTCTTTTCTCACTACGAGCACACGGATTGTCGCAAGGCCTTCTTGGTGCTTCAGGCGGACGCGCTGGAGTATGAAGGCGCAGCGCGGTTCCTCATCGAGGATGTGCAGCAAGAGTGGGCGCCTATTCTGGCCAAGGACTTCCCCTCTGTGCACGCCGTGGCATCGCGCTGCACAACAACCCGCTCGCGAATCCTGAAATCATGGAAGCACCGCCGCTTGGCGAGGAGCACAGGCATAAGCGCTCCAACATGTGGGGGAAGTGGGACGGCAGCCTCAAGATGTTCAACAAGAACGTTGAGGAACAAGAAGAGGAATACGTGAAGAACCTCCTCGCCCATCGCAAGATGCGTCAGCGCAAGCCGGCTCCCTGACTTCCGACAACCCTGAAAGGACCTCCACCCCGAATGATCAAACCCTCCGACCTCACCGCGGGCTGCACTGTCCGCCTCGCCGACGGCACGACCGCCGGCCCAATTCTGCCTCAACTCGACGACGTCGACTACCCGTGGGAAGGTCATTCGGCTGTGTATGGCCGCATGACCTGGACCGCTGATGGCCGATGCTTCGCCGACGAGGCATCCTCGTCTCTCGACATCGTTGAAATCTTCCCTGAAGAGGCTACCCGGCCCACCGACCCCCTCGTCCCTCCCTCCCCCTCACCGGAGGCCAAGGGAGAGACCAGCGGGCCGGTGAGATACAAGCAGGTGCCGGAAATTGTGCCGGGAGATTACGGGCGCGTTCGCGTTGGCGTGCAAAGAGACGGTAACCCCGTTGTGGCCTTAAAAGACCGTGATGGCGTATGGAATGCAATGCAGCCCCTCACCCCCGACGAACTCCTCGCAGCCGGTGAAACGCTGATCGCCCTCGGCAAGGCGGGGAAGGAGATGGCAGATGCCAGTCACAATTCATAAGTTTGAGTTGAAGCCGATTGGGCTCAACATCGTACAGCTTCCGACACATTGCAGCATCTTGTCCGTGGCGGAGAAGGACGGGGCGCTGATGATGTGGGTTAGGCTTGACCCCGACCGGCCCAAGGCGCCGTACGACATTGCCGTCGTCGGTACCGGCTGGGAAGCCCCGACCGACGACGTGGAGAGCCAGGTTTACTGGCAGTTCATCGATACCGTCGTGATGAGCAGCGGCCTTGTCTGGCATGTGTTCGTTCGGATTGATTTTAACGAAGACGCAGAGATCACACGCAGCGGGCCGAGGAAGGAGATGGGGGAGTGAGCAAGAGCGTTTCCCACCGAATGGCGGCGATGAAGCGCGTTGCCGACCGTCTGTGCGCTGCCAATCAGCGCACCTACGACGCCTACATCGCACGGCTGGAAGCGAAGATCGACCAGCAACAGCGCCATCAGGAGCCCTCCCATGACTGGCCTCGCACACCTACAGGCGTTAGCGGAGACCGAATTGGTGCAACGGCTGCGCGCTCATGCAAACTACCTCAGAGAGTATGGTGGCGACAGAAAGACGGCAGGTCTCTATGACGCCGCTGCCGCCCGCCTCACCACCCTAGAGGCCGAGAATAAGGCGCTGAGGGAGGCGCTGGAGCCGTTTGCTGAGGTTGCCGACGCCTTCAGCAACCAAGAGGACGATACGTTTGAGACGTGGCGAGACTGCCACATTCCGGAAGTCAAAGAAGCGAGCAAGTTGCTGCACTTTCGCCGCGCCCGCGCCGCCCTCACCCCCGCCACAGGAGCATGACATGCAGATCAGAACCGGCAAGGACTTGCTGCTCAAACTTGACCAGACCGGCAGCGGCAATTTCCTCACGGTCGCAGGCCTGCGCAGCCGCGTGCTGAGCCTCAATGCAGCTATCGTTGACTTTACTGACGCCGAAAGCACCGAACGCTGGCGCAAGATGTTGGCGGATGGAGAGTTGCGTCGTGCCGCCGTCAGTGGCGCAGGGGTTTTCAAAGACAAGGCCTCGGACGCGAAGCTCCGAGAACTGTTCTTTGCCGGCAGCATCCGCGACTGGCAACTGGTGCTGCCAGATTTCGGAATCGTGCAGGGGCCGTTCCAGATCACGGCGTTGCAGTTCTCCGCCGACAATGCCGGTGAAGTGACGTTCGACATGGCGCTGGAGAGCGGCGGCCCGCTGAAGTTTCTCGATGCAGGAGCATGACATGACAATGCAGGACAGACTGCGCGAGAAGCTGAAGCTAAAGTACGTCGGCAACTGCAAGTGCGGTCAATGCCAACTTGTTGAAGCCGACCTCATCGAGGAAGCCGCCGCCCATATCGACGCCCTAGAGGCAAGGGCGGCGCCGAGGGTGAAGGCGTTGGAGGATGCCATCAAGACAGCTATTGCCCTGCGCTTCGATACCTACAGGGCGGGCAACGGGCGCCAGATCGGCATCGAAGGCGATGATGGCGAGAAGTGCTGGATCATCCCGAACGATGCCATGCATGGGCTCGAATCTGTACTTGAAGCAGCCGAGGACACCCCGCCGCGCGTCAGAAGGCTACTCTGGACGCAACGCATCGATGACCACAAGTCTGGCCCGTACTCCGTTGGGATGACCTACGGTCAGGGACCGAAAGATTTCATGGTCACGTTCGGCAGCACGATCATCGGCTGGCGCGACACCGTAGAAGAAGGCAAGGCGCTGGCTCAATCACACCACGAAGCATACGTCCTCTCAGCCCTGGAGCCATCATGAGCGAGAAGCCGCAGCCGGTGGCGTGGATGATCGAAGACAGACTTGTGGATGGCGGCACCGAGCTGAAGATGCCCGTCCTCACGGAGGAGGGAGATATGCGTCGGTATGCCAAGGACAATCCTCGGCTGACGCTGGCATCCCTCTACTCCGAAGCCTCCCTCTCCCTAGCGCGGAATTTAGGACTGGACGAGGCGGCGACGTGGCACCAGCAGCGGGCCGATGCGCTTGACGCGACCATCACCAAGAGGAAGCGACAGGGCCACTGGGTCTCAGATGAACAGAAAGACCAGCTGCGCTTCCATCGAGAAGCCGCAGCCGCAATCCGAGCGAGGAAAACAGAATGACCTCCACAACGAACGCAGTTCCGAACCCCGGCAGCAACGAGGCGCGAGCACGTGGCTGCACCTGCCCGGTGATCGACAACCACCATGGACGCGGGGTTCCGCTACCCGGAGGGAACAAGTTCTGGATCACTGGCAACTGCCCCGTGCATGATCCTGGAAGCATCACGACCAACACCACCAGCCCCGACTGGGAAGCGCATCGCCGGATGGCGGACCACTTCTCCCGCACGCACTTGGCCAGAGGAAGATAACATGAGCATCAGAGAAGATCGTGAGCGGCAACTGTTGGCGACCGCAGCAACACGAGATACCGTAAGGCCCTGGCACGGGACATTCGGAACTGCGGAGCGCTTGGAAAAGCGCGGGCTGCTCAAGGACGCCGGTGTGTCGGTGATGCCACCATACAAGCTTTACGCAATCACGGAGGCAGGGTTGCGAGCGCTCGGCCATAAACCATGAACCGCAACTCCCGCATCGGCGGTCTATCTATACTCCTCGCTCTGGCGATAGCGCTGGGCTGGGGAGTGTGGGGTGCAGCGCAATGGATTATTGAGAGGAGGTTCTAGATGAAGTCGTTTTCTGTTACTGTCGAGAGCGTTGTCACCGTGACGCTCGATGAGACCAAGTTCACCAAGGAGTTCATGGAAGAATTCAACAGCACGATATTCGCTGCTGACGATTTGCGCGACCACGCCGAGCATCTTGGCTGGCTCTTCGCAACGGGGCGCATCGAGAACGGCGAGTTCGTTGAAGGCTATGGCAGCCTTCTGGATATGGGTATCGAGGCCAAGGTCAACGCCGATGTCACCGACGTTGAGCCCGTCTAGCAGCGCAATGGATTTGGGCAAGCATCGAAAGGATGTTCTAGGATGAGCGACGTTCCGCCTCCACACAGACGCTACCGATTCCAACTCGATCTGCAGGCCGATGACCTGAAATCGCTTGTGGCCGACATGCGCCACTACACTACGCTCTTGCTGCAAGAGCGTATCACAGCCGGAGCGTCTGGCGGCTATTCATCGGGGGCGTCCTACGCCCTGACAATAGACGAGGACATGACCCATGAGAAATGGGAAGCGGACCTCGATGCGTACCTTGCGCAAATAGTGCACGAAGACGCCAAGCCGTGAGAACCCGCCCCGAGCACATCGCAGTCGGTATCGCTATACTCGCAGCGGGGGCCTACCTGCTGTGGAACCTGATTGAAAGGATGATGGGATGAAGAGACTTTTCGGGCTTTCGCTTTTCACTCGGGCCAGCGACAGAAGTCTGGTCCTTGCATCGTATCATCCGCGCAGCAGCAGCACCTGGCATTGGTCGGTTTCCATCGCGCCACGCAATGGCAACGCCGGGACCTGGCAGGACATCAGCACGGCGCCACGGGATGGGACCGACATCATCCTAGGATCATTGCCGCAAACATTTCGTGGCGAGCCCGTAGAACCGCGAGTGACCATTGGGCACTGGATGACGGACGAAGAGTGCAAAATCTATGCGGGCGATTGTGGCGGCGAGTGCCGTTGCCCGGAATACCACTACGAGGACCCGACATGGACTTCATGGGACGGCGGGTTCACAGAAGAAAACCCACCCACCCACTGGCAACCCCTCCCCTCTCCCCCGGAGGGAAGATGACGATCAGCCTGCCTGATACGATCACGCCGGAAGAGCTGGCGCCAAAGCTGGGCTGGTCGGAACGCCGGCTGCGCTCTTTCGCCCGAGACATTGGCGCTTGCCGCATTCTAGGCCATCGTATGGTCTTCACTCAGTCCGACGTTGATGCACTCATCGAGGCCAGTAAGCCATGCCCCTCCGCCTCAAGAAGCCCAAGAACTCAGACATCTGGCACTACAGCGGGACGGTTGCCGGAAGGCGACTTCGCGGCTCTACAAAAACTACGCGGCGAGCCGAGGCCGAAAAGGTCGCACACAAGATCGAGGCGGACCACCTCGAACGTGATCGCAATGGACCGGCGGCCACTCTGACCTTTGCCCAGGCGGCGATCAAGTACCGCGCCGTGATGGGCGAGAAGCGCTACCTCCGCTTGGTCGAGGACCATTGGAAAGACACGCTGGTCAAGAACATCAGCCGCGGCGCCGTCAAGGACGCGGCAATCAAACTCATGCCCACTGCCTCAGCTGCAACGCGCAATCGCGGCGTGATCGTGCCGACGCTGGCGGTGATCAACTATGCGGCCTCGCTGGACCTCTGCCCGCCGATGAAGGCAGATCGCTTCCCGGTCGTTACGAAGGTCAGGGAGCCCGTTACCGAGGCGTGGCTTGACGCCTTCATGGCGCACTCGTCGGCGCACCTTGGCGCCCTCGCCTGCTTCATGTACGCGACAGGCGCCAGGATCAGCGAAGCGCTGGGCGTGAAGTGGCAGGATCTTGACCTCAGCGCCGCGACCGTGAAGATCCGGATGGGGAAGCTCGGTGGGAAGGAGCGCGTCTCCAATTTGCCGCCCCGACTGGTCGCAGCGATCGCGGGCATTGCCGGCGAGCGGGAAGCCGATAAGCAGGTCTTCCCCTACTCGTCCTACCGATCATGCGCCGACCCGTGGGAAGTCGCCATCAAGCGGGCCGGGATCAAGCGGCTGACCCCTCACTGCTGCCGCCACGGATTCGCGACGACGCTGCTTCACCGGGGCGTGGACGTGATGACGGTGGCTGATCTTGGGGGATGGGCGGACGCCATGCAGGTCGTGCGGACCTATGGCCATGCGCAGAAGAACCCGCGCCTGAATAATCTTCTGTTCTCTGGCACGAAACAGGCAAACGCCAGTGTAGAGCAACCAGAAGCAATTGAAAATAAAACGGTATTCGGATAACAGTCATCCCGCGTTAGGGCGAGATGTCCTGACCGCGCTGATACAAAACCGAGAGGAAAAGCGCAAGTGGCAAAGGGATATAGACTTTCGACCTTGCAGGTTCGTGCGCTTCGCTTGCGTGAACATGTCGTGAACTTGCCACAACTAGTGGCAGGAAATTGGCAGGTCGTTGTTCGCGGCCTGTTCATGGTCAAAGGACGACAAGCAGCGTAGCTTTACCCAGCCCCGCCCCACTGCTTACCTGGCATCAGCAGAAGATCGGTCGGCGTCTTCCCGCATTCCGAGCATTTGAGCTTGGAGAGGATCGCTTCCCGTCCATCGACGCAATCGAAGTCGGGGCCGAAGACTGCGATCAGCGCGTCAATATCGACGGTCGCATAGTAGGTGCATCGGCAATGGGCTTGGAGCCGATAGCCGTGGTCGCGAATGTCCGAGAGGGTACTGACGTTGATCTGCACATGGGCAGACTATCGGCTGGGGAGACGGCAGACCAGCACGGTCGCAACGCCGGCAGGGATGGTGCCAAGAGCCTTCGCGACGGCGTGCGATAGGTCAAGGTCGCGATCATAGTTGCCGTGTTTGTCGCGATGGAATGGCCCGCGATCTTCCACAGGGGCCGTCACCGATGAGCCGTTGTAGGTGACCCGCAGCTTCGTATGGAAGGGCAGAGACCGATGGGCAATGAGCCACTGTGAGCCATCGAACGGGACGCCTGAAGCTGTCTGGCACTTTCCCTTACCGCGACCGGGTGGGCGCCCTTGGCAGGTCTCCCTGCCGTACCACGAGACCCTGGTTTCCCAGCACGAGGCAGCCTGAGCCTGCGGCACGGTTCCCATGACCACCCAGAACGCAATACCAAGGATGATAACGGTCCCGGCGACGAGGCCGGCGACTTCATCTAGCCAGCGCATCAGGGCTTCAGGAACCAGATGGGAACGAACTTGGCGATGACGCCACCTATCCCGGCTGAGATAGACCCGACAGCGACGAACACTTTCCACCCACCTTTGGCGGTGAGCATCATGTCGCGCACTTCGGTCATGGTGGATTCGAGGCGTTCAACGGTGCGCTCCAGGTTCACGACCTTGGCCTCAAGGGCGCCGATCTGCTGGTCAGTTGCGGCCATTGGAAAGCCCTCGGCAAGTGAGGGATGGGGAACGTTGTTTACCAATCTGGCTCAAGATCATGTGGCCTGTTCATCCTGCTAACGTCAGGGTGGCGGGAAGGGGCTGGAGCGGGTTGGCGCTCGCTCCGGCTCCGCTGCATTACGCCTTCTTGGGTTTGCTGAGCACCGACCAGACGGCGACGAGCACGGCGACGCCAGCCGACACCACGAGGTCAGCCGATCCTGCCGGAATCCAGCCCTTGGCGATGGCATAGGGCAGCGCAGCGGCGAGGATGGTACGGGCAACGCCCTGAAGCTGTTCTGAAGTCATAGCGGTTCCTTTCGTGAACACGGGGAGAAGCGCCCACAGGATTGCGAGCGGGTTGGTGGAAACGGGTTTTGGCGGCTTGGGAAACAGCACGCTTTCCAGTTCGTCCAGCGTGGTTGTGTTGATGGGCGGCAGTCCGCGTGTCGCCCTGTAGTGATTGAACGCGTCGAGAGAGATGGGGCCGAATACGCCGTCCACCTGATCGGCAGCGAGATAGCCGAGGGTGGCAAGGCGCTGCTGATACTTGGTGGCGTCGTGCATCAGGCTTCGTCCTGACTGACGCTGCCATCCGACTTGAGCACAGGCAGCGATGCCCAGCCGGTTTTCGGCTTGGGCTTTCCATCCGGCCAGCGGAACGAGAGGATGCGCGCCGGGGCGAATGCCTTGATGGACACCGCATTGCCTTGGTTGAAGCCAAGGCACATCACATTGCCGCTACTGTCCTTGCCCGCGACGAAGCCGACATGCCCAAGCGTGCTGCCGATGCTCTGCCGCCAGAACACAACGACAGCGCCCAGAGCAGGCCCGTCCAGCTCCTGCCCCCACTTGGCATAGGATCGCGCCCATGCCGAGCGTGTAGAGCGAATGCTGGACATTTCGAGGATGGCTGAAACGCCCTTGGCGCAGTACGCTTCATCGTCGTTGTTGGCACCGACCGTCTTGCCGTCCTTCACCCCATCAGCGAGGTCGAGGATGGCCATCAGATCGGGGTTATTCTTAGCGCCAGGGATCTCGCGAAGCCCGATATATTTGCGGGCTTCCATAAGCCAGATCGGGTCGGTCATTTCGGGCCTCTCGCGCTATTGCAACAGGCGGATGAAAGCGCGCCGGGACGGCCGGTCGGAAGTGACTTGAGGGGCGAACAAAAAGGCCCGCCGAAGCGAGCCTTTCAAACACGTTGATGATGTGATGTGGCCGCTAGAGCTGCTTCTGGCAGACCTGACGCGTTTTGGCCTCGCCCTTCCCATTGGTGTAGGGCACCGTATTGCAGGACTCCCCCACATACTGAATGCCGTTCGGCGGGAAGATGGCCTGCATGGTGAGCAATTCGCAGGTCGGAAGGTTCGGGCCGAGGATCGTGCAGTTCGGCACGTCGGCGTGGTCAACGTCGGACAAAACAGCAGCCGACGACGGGGCGGTCAGGAAGGCAAGCGCAAGCGCGGAGACCAAGAGAGTCTTCATGGTGTACCTTTGATGTTGATGATTGCGGTGTGTCGGTGAAACCCGTCAGTGAAAGTAAAATGGCGGTCCACCGCGACCACCGCCAATGAAAGTTGTGAATCAACCTACCGTGATCGATTCATTTTTGTGATAGCAGCGCCGCGACCTCGGGATGCGCGATCAGGAAGTCCCGCAATTCCGCCACTGGGTCGGGCTTGGGCGGATTAGCGAGAAGCGCTTCCTGCGCATCGGCGGAGGCCTCTTCATCTGGCGTGAAGGGAACCTCGGTTGTCTCTCCAGTTTCGGCGTCGGTGATGACGTGGATGCGTGGCATTATTTCACTCCGTAAACGCGGATCGTGCCTGCATCGAACGTGCCGCCAGCGAACTGGATGGCATTGACCACTGCGGCGGCGTTCGCGGAGCAGAACACTGAACCGATGGATTTATCCCCACCCGACTGAATGGCGCTGGAAGCAACCTGCAACTGTGCAGTCGATCCGATGTTGTGAATCCAGATCACGCCGCTAAACGACGCCGCTGAAGAGCTTAGCGATCCCGTTATCGTGCCAGCGGAACCGTAGGCCGCTCCGTTTGTGCTGGAGGTAGCGATGGTAAGCGCAGCGGTGGTCGTGAAGCTGACGCCTTCCACTTCGCACATGATCGCGCGGTAGCCCGCCGCGATGCTCGTAAGGCTTTGGGTTGTGCCGCTGGTCGTCGTCAGCGTGCCGAGCAGCGTCATGCCACCAGACGATGGCGCTGCCCAACTCGGCAGGCCGCTGGCCAGCGTCAGGACCGTGCCGTCTGCGCCTTTGGCGAGGCGTGCCAGGGTGCTCGCCGCCGTGGCATAGATGATGTCTCCGGAGACGAGCGAAGCGCCGAGGCTGGCGAGGGACGTGAGCACAGCCGCGATCGGCTGATAGACCGCATCTGCCTTGCCTTTGAGATAGTTGGCCCACAGATTGGTGAGCGTGACGAGTTTGCCAACATAGCTGGCCGCGCTGTCGGCGATGCCGATCTCGTCCGCATCGACCGGAGTAGCTTTTGCGGAAAGCGCGTGGATCGTCGTTCCGAGGTTCGTTGTCGCTGCGTTTCCGATGCGCGACACCGACACAACGCCTGCCGCGCCACCGCGGAACAGCAGCAGATCCTCAGCCGTGCAGGTCAGGCTGACGCTTGAGGAACCGTTGACGAGCAGGGAGGCCGACGCCGTGAGCGGCAGCGCGGCAGCGGCGCGCACCACACGGAATGCGCCTTCCGTCAGCGTCACCGCCGTGATCGCCGTCGTGCCGGTGATCGTGAGGCTCGGGCCGGTCGCCGTGGTCAGGTTGATCGAAGACGCAGACGCAATGTCCGAGCCCTTCTTGGCTAGCCCGTCCCAACCGGAAATGACCGACGTTCCACCCGTGCCGCCAGCCGTCACCGGCCGCGCCGCATTGGCGTCCGTCACCAGGTCATCGAACATGCCGTTCATCTTGGCGGCTTCGATGACCGTGCCGGCGACGAACGTGTAGAGCTTGCTGAAGATGCCCGAGCCGTCGCGCGCCATGTCTCAGTACCCCGTCAGCCAGCGAGACGTGTTCATGCTGTCGGGCATCAGCGCGTTCTGGCCACCTAGCCCCCTATTTACCCCTGCGAGTTCGCTGCTGGTGACCGAAGTCCGACCGTTGAAGCCGACCTTGGGGGCGGCAACGACGCGCTGGCCGCCCATGATCGCCGGGCGGGCGCCCATGACCATGCCGCGCTGCGGGTTGAAGGCTCCGATGCGCAGGCGCCCCCACGGGTCGCCGGCAGGAGCCGGGCCAGCAGACACCGCCGGCCGCCAGTTCAGATAGCCTCGAGGATCGACGCGGGGCAGCGCAACGGCGCTCGCCACCTTCTGGATGGCCGAAAGGCCGGGCGCCTGCTGCTGATCGCCAGCGAAGGCCAGATAGTCGCCTTGCGGCATCTGGCTGGGGTCTTTCATGGCGACAGTCGTGCCGGACGCGCCGGGAACGCCGCCACTGTTCGCCCATGTCCCGTCGACAAAGCCTGGGCTGACCGGATAGCGCGGATCGTTCTGGGCGTCGTAGAGCGTGCCGCCCTGCCCCATCATCGAAATATCGCCGCGGTACGTCTTGGCGGCCTCATTTGGCCCAGACCCGCCCATGTTGAGCGTGGGCAGATTGTTCGGGTCGAGGCGTTTGCCGGATGCGTCGTAAACCTGTGCCATGCGGGCATCAGGCATCAGGTGAAGCGGGCTCGGAAGTGACTTGAGGGCGCCGGATTTGCGGCGTAGTTTCCGCGCCCATGCCAGACAGCGAGCCCCGCAAGCCCTACGCCATCATCCCGCGCAAGCAGGCGATGATCCTGATTCCGATCTGCTTGGGCGGATCGGCTTTCTTGCAGTGGCTGGCAGCGAGCGGGCAGTGGTGGGACATGTTTCTGATCTGGCCGGGGCTGATCATGGCCGGCGCACTCATCACCCGCGTTTGGCCCTTGCTGCTTCTCGGTGAGGAATAGTCACCAGCCACTGGCCCGATTGGCAATCAGCGGCACAAGGGCCGGCGCCAGCAATTCCGGCTGCGCCCGAGCTGCGAGAGCCCGCGCAACAGCCTCCAGCGTGCCCTGCGGCACCTGCTGCGACATCAGCGACCGTGCGACCGCTGTATTGGTTGCCGACCGGCGCAGCCCCGCGCCAGCAGTAGCCAGCCGCTGCAAGGCTGACGCCACCATGCCCGTCGCCGTCGCGCGCATCGTATCGCCCGGCGTGATCGTCTCGAATTCCTTCTGCGCCGCGGTGCGCGCCGCCGTCTCAGAATTGCGGGTGACGATCTGCGCCGTGTCGGCATAGGTCCGCTCGCGCTCGAGCACATGCAACAGCCGGTCGGCCCTGTCGGCGCCGAACAGCGTCACCAGCCGGTCGCGGTTCCATGAGCCATCGCCCTTGAGCGCTGTCTTGAGCGCATTGAGGTCGTTGGTGGTCGTGCCGATGATGCGGTCGATTTCGGCGCGGGCGCCCTGCGAGAGGCGGAACGGCACCGCAGACGGCCCCATGCCGCGCTCGGGCACGGCGCCCTGCGCAACCTGCTGCTGCAACTCTACGGGCCGCACGGCAGTCCGACCGCTCTCCAGCGCCTGCTGGCCGAACTGCAATGCCTCGCGCTGCCGCGCCAGTTCCTCGAACCTGGCATCGACAGCCTTGAGCCCCGGCACTGCCTCGCCGAGCATGGTATCGATCTGGCGGCGCGCATCGGTCAGCACCCCGATGACTTTCGGGTTGGCCTCATTGGCGAGCAGTCCATCGATCGCCTGCCGCGTCTCGAACAAGGCGCCCGGATGCGGATCAAGAATGCCCGGCGAGCCGTGAATATCGAGCATGCTGCGCACCTGACGGAGCGCCTGCTGCGCCGGGCCGCGCATATTGACGATATCGGCTTCAAGGCCCTGAGCAATCGGCGTCGTGTCGACGGCACGGGCGTTCTCAAAAGCCGCGCGGTACTGCGGCGCGAGGGCGCGCATGTTCTCTTCGATGCCGGCGGCGATCTGCGAGGGAACAGGTGCCTCGCCAAGGGTCGACGCGACATCGCCGATGATGCGAGAATTCGTGCCGTTGGCGCGGTTCACCAAAGCATCGCGGACAATGCGCTGCGCCTCGCCGGGCAGCGAGGCGAGCGCGCCGGCCTGACGCTGAAGGTTCGGGCCGAGGTCGGCGAGCACAGCATCAGGCCCGAGCGCATCAAGGCGCTGCTGCACTTCGGCGACAGGGATCTGGTCGCTATCGAGGGCACGGGCGAGGGCTTTTTCGGCGGGGTCGAACGTGTTGCCCGTGACGCCGCGCGTGATAGCGCGGAACCCGGCGCCTAGGATCGGCAGCACGACGCCGCCGGCCGCGCCGAATTCCACCTGACGCAAGGCGTCTTCATTCGACTGGCCCCGCGCTTTGGCATCGGCGCCAGAGATCAAAGCGCCAGAAAGCCCGCCAAGCCCCACTCGGCTCGCCAGTCCACCCGTCATGCCCAGCAGCCGGCCGCCCAGCGCAGTCGCGCCCAGCGGGGCCAGTGCAATCGTCGGTCCCGCGAAATCGCCCGCCATCTTGGCGTTCTTGTACTGCTCGGCATCGGCAGCATTGATCTTGGTCCGCGTCCCCGGCGCCTCGCCATAGGTCAATTCGTCCAGACGCTCGGCCGCGCTTTTCAGCGTCGGGCCGACAATCGGAATGGCGTTCAGCGTCGAATTGGCGAACGTCGAGATCGGGTCGAGGATCGGCACCGACGACGGCTCATAGCCAGCCGGGGCCTCATGCGCCTGCCCGTCATAGCCGATGGCGGCGAGCAGCGGCCCAATGGCCGGCACGCCCATCATGTTCGGCTGCACAACCATCGTCTTGGGCGCGACCGGGATGCCCTTGAAGCGCGGGGCTTTCCCGCTGCCGGCATTATTCACAGGAATTCCGTTGAAGCGGGGCATCAGGGTTTCCGGTACGTCATGCCATCGTCGGGATCGATATACAGCGAGCCGCTGGGCAGCGCGTCGAATTCAGCTTGCGAGGTCGGCTTGGCCGGCGTGTTCGTGGTTTCGGCCTGCTTGCGGTAGGCGTTGAAGCCCGCATAGGGGTCGGGCAGCGCGCGGATCTGCGCCTGCGCCTGCTGCCAGGTAATGCCACCCTGATCAACCGGCAGGAAGGCCTTGGCCGCAATCTCGGCTGCCGCCTTCTTGTGCTGCTGCAGTGACGACAGCGTCTGCATGATGATCTGGTTGCCGTCGCTGGTCTTGCCGAGGCTGGGCAGCGAATTGAGGAACATCCGCACGTCGGTATCAGACGACGATCCCGACCCAGCCGGACGCATCTGCGGCGCCATGCGATCGATGATCGAGGAATAGGCCTGCATTTCGGGTAGGCCCTTGATATCGACACCGAGCGCCTGCGCATAGGGACCGAGCGCCGCGGCGAGTTCGGCCCCCTTGCCGGTATCGATCTGCGCACCAAGCGCGGCAAGCGTCTTGAGGTCGCCGATCGTTGACGACGCGGCATTGCCCTGGTCCACGATATCGCTCAGCGAGGTCGCTGCGAGCTCGTCACCCTTCTTCTGGAATGCCCCGGAATTGTCCCCAGTGTTGATCGTGATCCCGCTTCCGGTGCCGATCGGATCAACCTTGCCATCGGGCGCCACCTGATACGACGCGCCGCCCGGCAGACCCATCTGCCCGGCCTCGTCAGGCGTCAGCATGCGATAGGCCGGCGCCGGCTGATGCATCGCGTCTAGTTGCGCCCGCTTCAGTTCGAGATCCAGTTGGTTGCCCGGGTCGCTGGCCTTGAAATTCTGGTTGAGCAGCGCCTGCACGACTGCCGACTGCCCCGGCGAGCCGGCGACATAGGGATCGGACATCGCGGCAACCAGCGACTGCCGATCGGGGCTATCGCCGAGCGCACCCATCAGGTCGGCTGCATGGGCAAACCCAGCCTGATCGCCCTCATCGGCACGGTCGAGGTTCGAGCGATAGAGCAGCGCATCGCCAACGCGGGAGAGGCCTTCGCCAATGTCTTTCGGGGCGCGATTGGAAGACGCTATCGCCGCCGCAACCTGACGCAGGCGCGCTGCCTCTTCGGGCGTGCGAACCGTGCCACCGGGGCCCCAAATGAAGGGATCCATTGCCATCTTAGTCCGCCTTCCTGCTGAGCACAGCCTTCGCCATCAGGCCGGCATAATCGACCTTCCTGAACCCGCTGGGGTCGGAGTGGCTGACCAGTTCGGGATGCTTCTTCTCGAGGTCTTGTGCGATGACGCCGACATCCGACGTGCCGCTGCCCTTCCAATCCCAGGTCTTGACCGGGACGCCTGCGATTGTCTCGCCGGTATCCTCGATGTTGTCTTTGAGGCGTTCATCGGAAAAGGCCATGAGCGCGCTCGAGCCCAGCCCGAACAGTCCGCCGAGCAGAGCATTGTTCTGCTGCTGCTGGTTGAGGTACTGGGCATTTGCGGCCTGATAGGCCTGCTGCTGGATGCCAGCCACGTCCGTCCCGCCGACGCCAGTCTGCGGCGTGCTGGCCGTTGTGCCGCGGCCCGATAGCGCGAGGAATTCATTGAGCGGCGTTGACCGCTGCGTCAGCATGGCGTTCATCGCTTCGTTGCGGCTGTCGCCGAGGAAGTTGTCGAAGGTCTTGCCGCTGGTGACGCCGAAATCCTGCATGGCACGGGTATAAGCCTCGCTGCCCGGCGCGATGCCCTGCTCTGCCAGCCGGGTTTCAAGCGCGGTGCGGTTGCGGTCGTTCTGCTGGTTGAAGTCGTCGAGAAAGTGCGTGTTCGTGTAAGCATCAAGACCCGCCGATGACAGGTCGAGCGGACTTTCGTTGGCGGCAGTGGCGCGGTCGAATGCAGCCTTGATCGGCGCCGACATGGTCTGCGTAACGGCATATTTCGGGGTACCATCCGCGTTCGTGCCGACCACCTGATAGGTCTGGTCGCCGAACGCGGAATGCTGGTCCATCGCGTTGAGATTTGTTTGAGCAATGGCCGTGTCGACATTCGATTGCGTTTGTGCTTTCGCAACCTCTTTTGGGTCGGGAATTTTCGGGGACGATTGGTTCACGCGGCATCTCCCGTCGCAAAAATGTGCAATTCGTGTTTCGCGCGGCAATAGGCTACGTAAGCCGCTGTTTCACATGCAAATCTGCCAAGCCAAACGGACTTCCGATTTTTCATGATGCGAGCGACCCAAGGCGCAGCGCGGCCACCTTGATATGAAACGCCGATATACTGGCTCACACCTCGGCCGCCACGGCGGTTCTCTTGGTTTTCCGAACGAGAACATAGACGCAAATTGCGCCATGCGTTGTTGGACCTGTTGCGGTCAATATGGTCCACCTCTCCAGCCGGCCACTCACCTTTCATGATAAGCCACGCCAATTTGTGGGCCATTACGATTTCGCCCTTTAGCCCAATAAGCATGTAGCCATAGTGCCCAACGGAACCCGCTGTGTACCCTTCCCTTACAGCGCGCGATGGTCGTTGCTTCCACGTGAAAACGCCGGTTTCAGGGTCGTAGTCGAGCCAGCGTCGGACATCATCCGCTTTCAGTGATTGCCCTCGCATTTTCCCGTACATGCAGCTTTCTCGCTTTCCACGCCTCAACCGTCAGGCAGCAGACGGCTTCCGCTTCATTCCGGCCACGCATGCGGGGGATCAGCGTTTCCGTGAACCCCAGCCTCTTGGCGATGCTCCTGACCCGCGTGTTGTGCTCGCTGGTTCGGATCACCACCATTTGGCAGCCGAGGCCATCAAACGGGAAAGCGCCAAGCGCCGAAAGTGACTTGAGTGTCATCCACCGCGGCGTCGTCGCGGCAACGCTCAACTCGACAACGCAGCGCTCGGGGTACCACGCATTGAACACGGCGCCCGCCACAAGCTTGCCGTCGATTGCGAACCCGATGGCCTGATAGTTGCCGAAGTCGCGCGAGGTCATGAACGGCGGAATCGATGCAACGAAGGCCGCGACTTCCGCCGACCGGCCATAGACAATCTCGACCCTAGACAACCAGGCCGCCCCGCTCGCTGAGCATTTCGAACGTGATCAGTTCCGCAGACGGCGCCGCCGCCGATCCAGATGTAACCTGCAGAATTGGCGCATGCGCGGCGCCCGTCTTGCCGATCGATATCCAGCGCGTCGTGGAGGTCTGGTAGGTCGCCCCGCTGTCCCATAGAGCCGTGTCCCATAGGCCCGCATCCCATATCGCCGCGCTGCCTGGCGAGCCGGCGGCGGGAGGGGATGGAAGCACCACGACATAATCGGCGGTCACGCTGATCTGCGGCGTGAACGTGGTGAGAGCGCGGAACGTCGCGCGGGCCTGCCGGATCGTCTTGGAATAGCCGATGGCCCCCAGGTGATCCATGTGCCCGACATAGCAGTGGTAGATCAGCGCGCCCGCGTCGGCCCCGGTAATCTCGGCCTGCATGATCTGGCCGGAATTGTTGCCGAAATAGAGGTAGTCGTTGTGAAAGGCGAGGGAGCGGGTATCCCATCCGGTGTATTTGCACCAGGCGCCCGTCTCGAGGTTGACGACAAAGCTGATCGGCGGCGTGGACGCGCTCGTCACCGGGCAATTGATCAGCGCCAGCGACCGCGACGGCCACTTGATGATTTCCCACGGCAGCCCGGCGCGGTTTCCCGCTTCGGCCACCCAATCGGTGTAGATGTTGCGCGAGACGGCCGACAGCGACAGCGCCGCCGGGTCTTTGGTCATGATGGCGCTGAGCGGGATGATGCCCGCCTGCGTCAGAATGAGCAGATCGGCGCCCGCCTTCATGATGCCGTTCTGGTTGCTGCCCAGCGGCGGCGAGCCGTCATAGACGCCGACGATTTTCCACGTCGATGCATCCGAGGGATCTGCCCCCTCATAGATGACGTATTCACCTTCCGAGCTGATGAACACGCACTTGTCGTCTATGGTCACGCCATTGTTGACCGACCAGCTTGCCCCCAGCACCAGCACGCCACCGCGGCGGAACACGCCGGCCAGACTGATCGATGACGCGGCGCCCGTGATCGAATTGATCGGCAGATACCAAGCCCGCATCGAGTTCTTCTCAACGAAGAATTCCCGGTTCTTGTAGGCCCAGACGTGGCTCAGAAGTGCGGTCGAGACGCCCGTGATAGTCGATGCGGTCCAACTGGTGCCGTCATAGACGCGGGCTGTGTCCGCGCCGTTGACGATCGTCATGTAGTTGCCGCCGGCCGTCGCAAAGTTCAGATGCGAGTAATAGTCCGCGGTCTGGCCGGTGATGTCCGGCGTCGGCGCTGCAGTCGGAGACGCCGCATTGTCGACGCGCGAGACCGCGCCATTGGAGGCCGCAAACAATTTGCGCGTGCCGCCGCCGACATAGCTCATCATCGACTTGATCGGGTTGCTGCCCATCGTGGCGATCTGCTGGCAGCCGCGGCGCAGGCGAATGCCCGTCGCTGTCGGGAACCAGTTTTCGAGCGTATAGGCGTACCCCGGCGGCACTTCGGCCAGATTGACGGCCGATAGCCAGCCCTTTGTCGGCGCAACGAAGGTGTGCTGCTCGAACCCGTCAGTGTTCGGTCGACCTGGCTGACGGCGGAATCCGGCGTAGGCCATGCATCACGTTCCCAGCACGCCGGGGAAGGCGAAATTGCCGCCCATGCCCACGCGCTGCCGTCCAACGATCAGGATATTGGTACCCTTGTCGTTGCCGATCTCGGACGATTTCACATCCTCGTAGTCGGCGAGCGCGTCGGAATAATCCTGCCGCTTACCCTTCTTCCATGCATAGACGAAAGCGCGCTTCAGCAACCGCTCCGACAAAACGAAAGTGTCACCATCCGCGGTGAACGCGGCCTGCGTACTGCCCCCGCCGGCCGCTGTCACGATCTTGTTCGTGATGTAGTAGAATTGCACCGTATCGCCGGACGCGACCGGAGAGGTCGGGCCATTGGCGCGGATCTGCATCTGCGACCCGATGATGGTCCACGCCCCGACCACGGGCTGGAATTGCTGCACCTGCAGGCCAAGCCACTGGTCGACATCGGAATAGTGGATCAGCGGATAGAACGGCGTGGCAGACGGCCAGACTTTGGCCTTCTTGAGCATCCGCTGATAGTCGGACGGGAAGCTGAAACCAAGCGACACCCCGTCCCCTGTGAAGGTACCCAGCATCATCAGTTTCACCCAATCGTGGCCGCTATCGAACGCGACCATGCGCGCTGCCTCATTCAGGTAGGTGCGCACCTCGACAATCGTGCGATCCGAGCCGCTGAACACGGCGCTTGGAACCTCGATGCCAATTTCGGTGGCAGCTTCCTGAATGATGGTCAGCGCGGACATCAGGCGGCCTTTTTCTTGCCCTGCTTCTCGAGGATGGCATCAGCCATTTCGATCAGCTTCTTGCGGCCCCAGCGGCCGTCGATCGCCAACGCAGGGTCAGCCTCTTTCAGCCAGTTGCGGATGTCCTCGTCCTCGAACGTGTCGAAAGCCGATGCGACCTTGGGATCGGCGGCCGGCGCGCTGTTCGGCGACACGCCGCCGCGGAGCAGCGAGGCGACCTGCGCCTGAAGCTCGGCAATCTGCTCGTCGCGCTTGTCGAGCTCGCTCTTGAGGTGCGATGCATCGGCATTCTTGGCGGCATTGTCGATATAGGTCTGTGCCTGGTTCTTGAGGTCGCGCCCGCCGGGCCCGAGCATCTTGAGCGGATGGCCGTCAAGCGCCGCCAGCGCCTCTGCCGTATAGATGTTGAGCGCCTTGAGTTCGAGGCGCTTGGCCTGTGTCAGGAACGGCAGTTCCTCGATCGGCGTGCCGGTGAGCGACTGCGCCTCGCCGGATTTGAACTGCAGGTACTGCTTGTTGTACTTCTGGGCATAGGTGATGCGCGTCCGCATCTGGGTATCGGGGTCGGTCAGGAAACCGGCTTCGGAATGCGCCGGGGCCACAAAGACCGTTGAGCGGTTGCCGGCATAGGCGATCTCGATGATCTCGACTTCCCGATAGATCGGGCGACCGGCCGCCTCGCTGGCGGACACGTCGGGTTCTGCGTGCATCTTGAACACCACGCGCATCGAGGTGTCGTCGTTTTCCTGGGCCATTGTGAGCCATCCTGTCTGAGAGGTTGTGGATAATGAAAAGGGTGCCGCAGTTGCCCGCGACACCCAAGTGACTTGAAGCCATTGCCTGCGATCAGACGACCTGACCTTGTGCGAACGGCCGGTTGATGGACACCACGGCCTGGTTGGCAGCGGGAGTACCGGTCGCCGTATCGTTGCGGGCGTTCAGCACCTGCTTGCCGTTCGCGGCGGTCGAGGTGACCTGACCAGAGCCGGCGAGGTAGATGGGCCCGGGGCCAGCGGCGAGAGTGCCGTTGGTCGCCATCACCGCATGGCCACCGATCTGGTACCAGCCATAGAAGCCGCCAAGGTTGGCCGACATGGCGACAGCGAGCGGCTGGGCAAGGCCGGCCGTCGCGGGCGCCAGGGCGGTCTGATAGGTCGGCGTTCCGGTCGAGGCGCCGTCGTAGGTGACGACCGAACCCACTACCGTCGAGGCAACACCAAGCAGGTAGATGAATTCGCCTCCGCCATAGGTCGGATCCCATGCGTGGACGATCGTGCCCAGCAGGGTACCCGGCACGCGGCCGGCGGCGGAAATGGTCGAGAGAGCGGCGAGCGTCGAGGTGACCGCCGGAAGCCCGAGGGAGGGAGTTTTGAAGATGTAGGTCATGTTCTGGGATCCCTTCCGATCACGGCGCCGAGTCGTACATGCGCCAGTTGAAGAGCGGGTTGACCATCGTCAGCTCACCCATGAAGCCGATGTACTGCACGGCTGCATCCTGGTTGATCGGCATCATCGTCTTGCCGATCTTGTTGAAGTTGCGCTCCGGGTGGTAGCGCATGCGCAGATTGTCGGTGTCGATGCCGTAGGTGGTGTTCGACGGCATGTTGGTACCGATACCGCCATCCTGCACGATCTCGGCAGAGCGGCCGGCGCCGAAGTACTTCAGCGACTGGAACCCGAGCTTGCCCAGCTGGGTCTCGTCGTTGATGCGCTGGATGGCGACAGTCGCGGCGTCATAGGCGCCATAGTGTTCCGCCGACATCAGGAGCAGGTCCGCGCCGTCCTTGCCACGGGACGAACGGGTCATGATCTTGTTGAGGAACGGACGCACGGTGGTCGAGGTGATGCCGGTGCCGATGGTCGTGTCATACGAGTTCACGTCGTAGGTCACGGTGCGCCAGATCGCGTTGGTCGAACGCGAAATGCCGCCATAGGTGCCGGAGTTGGTGGTCACCGGAATCGCCAGCTTCAGGCCGCCGAGTTCCTTGCCCGAATAGCGGGTGCCATCCGAATGAAGCGAGGTGTCGACTTCGTCGGCGAGTTCGCGCTCCGCGGCGCCGATGTGGGCCTCGAACACATCCAGCAACTGGGCAGAGCCCTGGTTATTGAGGATTTCTTCGTTGGAGAGCGACACGCCGACAGCGCACATCTTGGGACGGAATTCGGCGTCATTGAACAACTCGGCGGGCGAGTTGGCCATGAAGTCGTAGCCGTTGTACCAGATGAGGTTGCCGGTCTTGGCATAGAGGAGGCGTTCGCGGATGATCGGGCCGGAATATTCCTTCCAGAGCCCTTTGCGCTGCAACGTCGCGAGCAGCGCGTTGGAGTTGGAAACCAGATCCTGATAGCCGGACGAGCGATCTTCGAGCGCCAGCGACAGGATTTCCTGATTTTTCTCGGTAGAGGTGAGAGCCATTGAGGCCCCTCCTTGAAATCAGACGGCGGCTTGGCTGATGGCCTTGCGCAACGCGTCACGGATTGAGGAAGAGGGCTTATGGGCGGCAGGGGATGAGCCCGCGCTTGGAGCGCCTGCGATGGATTTCCGACCTTTTAGGGTCTGAGCCTCGAGGTCTGCTGCGCTCGCAGCGGCCGGCTGGGGGATGAACCCGAGCGATCTGGCCATAGCCTGAGCGTTGTTGAACGCGGTATCATAAGCCTGTTCCAATGACAAGCCATCGTTCGTGATATGCGCTGCAATCTGTTCGGACAGTTCATTGAAATACGGACGATTGGCCGCGAAGGCCTCGACCTCCGACATTGCCGCCCGTTCCGCCGACGAGCGCGCCTGCTCGCTCACATGCGAGGTGACGCCGGTAACCTGCTGTTCCAGTCGCTGCACGGTCTGCTGCAGATTGCGGATCACCGCTGCCGCCTCTGGCGGGAATTGCCCGGCCTGCGGCTGTCCCTGCCCCGGATGCTGCTGAGCTGATGGCCGCTGCGCATCGGCGCCGAGAATCTGGCGCGCGACTTCCTTGAGGTCGACGCCCTTGTTTTCGGCAATGCGCTGGAGGCCGCCGACGAAATTCTCACCGAGCAGCCGGTCGATGCCGACATACTCCTGTAGCACCTTCTTGGGGTCGGCGTTGAACTGCTTGGCGAGCGCGTCGAATTCCTTGTAGCTCGTCTCGTAGCGGGTGGCGCTTTCCTTGTATTTGCCGTGCCCTTGTTCGAGCTCGCGCAGTGCGCGATGCGTCTCTGCCTTCACGCTCTCGGGAAGCTTGTCCCATTCTGCTTTCGCATCCGGGGAAAACCGCGCCGGGGCCTGTGCGTGCGGCACACTGGCATCGACTTTCGGCGCGGGCTTCTCGGCCGTCTTTGGGTCCGTGGTCTGCGACCCTGCGGCTTTGGGGTCGGCAGCGGCCTCACCCTTGGCGAATTTGCCTGTTTGGTCTCGCGACGGCTGCGACTTCACTTCGACGGCCGGCTTGTCAGTCTCGCCCTCCACTTTGGCGGCAGCGGCTTTCAGTGTGTCGCGCAAACTTGCCGGCTTCTTGTCGGCGACGGGCTCGGGCTTGGCCTGCGGCTCTGCCGCATGCGGTTCGTCGCGGATCGGGTTGGGCGGGGCAACGACCTCTTCGGCGACGGGAGCGGCTTCGGCGGGGGCGGCAATCGGGGCTTCTGACATAAGGTTTCCTTCTGAGGGAGTGCGTTAAATTGGGCCCGGCCGGGTGATCACTTTGCGCTCGTACGTCTCTCGGCTGACTTCGCCGCGAGCGAGCTTGGCCTGGGCCTTCTCGATTGACGTTCTGATGCCCTTTTTGTCCGGCGGCGGGCGCTTGAACGGTCGATGGCGGGCGGGGTCGTTTCCGACCTCCACGTAATATTTCCCCTCCTTGTTGCCGGACGGGCGATAGCTGGCGCGGAGGGCGCGCTTGCTGTCGTACATTTTGCCGTCGTGCTGACCATGAATGGCCGGCATGGTGTCGGCAATCACGCTGGGGGCTGCCAGAACCTCGTCAGGTCGGCGGTGATTGTCCGGCCACGCGTGGCGATCGTGCGCCTCCCCGCAGTCGGGGCAGATGCGGAAGCGCACCGAGCCGGTCACCCTGACCTTGAAGGTCATTTTAGCACCAGCGCGGGCTTGGCCTTGGGAAGCCACGAACGGAAGGCATCGCAATGCTCGCAGGCACATTCGCTGTCCCGCGCGCACGGCTGGTTCGTGCGCTGGCAACGCAACGGCCAATTGCTCCGCTCTTCGGAGATGTAGGAATACCGCATAATCGGATGAATATGCGGCGGGCAGAAATCGGGAAGTGACTTGAGATCAGGCCGGACTGCTGCTGATCTTGGCCGCCATTGCCGCGGCGAGAGGCGCCGAAATCCCGGCGTTGACCAACTGCTGCGCATTGCCGGCACGGGAATTGACCTGAGCGGCGATGGCGATTGCCGCGCTGGCCGGAATGCCGCAAGCGCTGATTTCCTGCGCCGTCGTCGTCTTGCCGGTCTGGAGCGCCTTGCTCAGGGTCGACCCGAGTGCAGGCGGGCAACCGTTCTGGGCATGCTGTTCAACCGCGTTCTTGGGCATCACGCCGCTCCTGATGGTTGTGCGGCGGCCTGTGCCGCCTGCTGCATCGCCTGCTGGTGGTTCTGGGTCGCGGCCTGCATTGTCGCTTCATGCGCCTGCTGGCTGGCCTGCAGTTCCTGTTCGTGCTCCTGCTCGGCCACGCCAAGGTTAGCCTCGAGTTTGGCCTCGAGGCTGTCGGCTTCATTGGCCTGGCTGGCGCCGATCTCGGCAATCTCAATCGCGGTCGCCGCGCTCAGGTCCGCCTTGTACTTTTCAAGCTCTAGGCGCTGCTGTTCGATTTGCGCATCCTTGGCCGCGATAGCCTGCCGCAATTGCAGATCCTTTTCCGCGAGTTGGGCATCAGCTTGGGCCCGCTGGGCATCAGCCTGCATCTTGGCCGCGTCCATCTGCATGCGCTGACCATCGGCCTGAGCCTTGACCTGCTCGGGTGTCGGGCCAGTGTCGCCCTTTGGCGCGCTTGCCATCTGCTTCATCTGGTCGACAAATTCATCAACCGTCTGTTCGAACTCGCGCCCCACGCGGAACACGCCATTGACATAGCGCACGATATCGCCGGCCAATGGGACGACCTGCGGCGCGATCTGGGCCGCGCTTGCCAGTTCGCGAATGAGCGGGGTCATGGCGCCGACATACTCGGTAGCGCGCTGCTTGGCCGCATTCTCGTCGGGCTGGATGGTCGAGTCGGTCTCAATGTCGAGCGTGAAACAACGCGTGCGGTTGTCGCGAAGGAACGTCGTCACCTTTTCGATGGTCACCACATCGTCAAGAGCGGTGATCTGCTGCTCGAGCCCCTGCATCTGCTGCTGGACCTGCTGCATGACCTGCTTGGCCTTGTCCGGCTGCTGCTGGGCCATCTGCATGATCTCTGGGTCGGCCTGGGCCTGCTGGACCTCGGACTGCAGCTGGCGCAATTGGCCCTTCAGCCCGTTTCGCTGCTTGGCGATATCAGCATCCGATGGGATATCCATCTGCGACATTTCGAGGAGCGTTTTGCCGTCGAAATTCTCGGCCATGATCTCGGCGGCGATGCGGGTAATGTCGCGCGCCACGCGCACCAGTTCGGCCGATCGGTCGCGGATGCGGATCGAGCCATACTGGCTTTTGAGTTGCTGGGCCCCCAGCGTCTCGCTCGCCACCGTCGAGCCGCGCATAATGTCGCTGAGCCCAGTGATCTGATATACGTCATCGATCAGCTGTTTGCGAAGCTGGATCAACTGCGTGATGGTCGCCGCGACCATTTCGAGCGGCAGCCAGACGATCATATCCTTGGCCGCGCCATTGCCCAGAAGGGCCCAATTGGCGATCGGGATCAGAACCTGATTGTTCGAATTGTTCTTGATCGCCGCTTCGATGGCATCGCCGATTTCGCCAGCACCGGCCGGATAGAAGCCCCGCAGGCGCAGACCCTCGGACAGCGAGGAAATGCGCGCCGTGATTTCGTTGATTTCCTCGAGCTGGTCCTTGTAGAACAGCATATCCGGAACCGGCACCAGCGAATTGCGCTGTACCGTCGCATATGCCGGTCGCGGGCACGGGAAGAACCCTTCAAGCGTCAGATGCGGCGGGTTGCTGTCCAGCACCACATCGACGCCCTCGGTGATCCAGACAACGATGTTTTCGGACTTCGACCACAGTTCCCAGAACCCGGCCTTGAGCTTGCCGTCCGTGTCGCTGGTGATCTCGTCTTTGCGGATCTCGTACGCAGCACCCTTGTAGGCATCGGCGGATGTGGCATGGAACCGCTTGCGAGCTTCCTTCCGCGTCAGCCAGGAGCGTTTCGCGACCCAGTCGACCTCTTTCCACTTCCGCGCCGGGTCGTGGAGGAAATCCTGACGGCTCACATGCTCGATGCAGACGCGCCGGCCGCCACCTTCGGTCGAATAGCGCAGCCACGGCACCCCGCGCCCGATCGTGGTGATGTCGTCACGCATATCGATCATCACTTCGTCGATGTCCTCGATATCGAACGTGACGGAGGCGCAGCGCTCCATCAGTTCGGAGGCGATGCGCGGGATCGGTTTATGGTCCTTGAAGCGCGGCACCACGACGGGAACCGGCGGGCGGGAATAGATCGACGGGCCGAGCACCTGCACATTGGCCCAGAACAGCTGGAATTCGCGGTCGCGGTCGATCTTGGACAGCCGGTCGAGAGAGGCAAAAATCTCATCGATCGATTTGCATTTGGCTTGCCAGGTCTCGAAGGCTTTTTCGGCGCGATCGATCAGCGCCAGCCACGGCTGCGCATCCTTTGGATTCGCGCCGGGGGCGATATCGATAGTGCTTCCGTCGTCTTCGGTGTCTGCCATAGCCTAGAGATAATACCCGTGCGCCACGACCGTGTTGTTCGTGCCGCCAGCACCCGATGCCGGGCAGGTGACGACGATGGCGGTGTTGATCGCCGAGGCCGGCAACGGATGTTCGAACTCGACAATGAGCGGCGTATTCCCGACGAGCGCGCCGACTGCGAACGTGTAGGTATAGGACCGCGTGCCGCCGAGAAGCCCGGCAACGGTCACGGTCACCGGAAGACCTGCGGTTGCGCCGGAACCGGTGATCTCAAATCCTGACAGGTACATGGTCGCAGTAGCGGAGGGCGTCAGGGTCGCGACTGCCGATGCATTGGCGACGTTGCCTGATCCGGCGATCAAGGGCGTGCACCCGGGCGGGTACCCCGTCGCTTTGCTGATCGGCAGCGGCGCGGCGGCGCTAAGTGGCACTTCGGCAGGCGCAGTAGCGGCCGGGAGAACGATCGAAACCGGGGTAGACATGCGGGGCCTCGCAAAGTGGGTCGCCGCACCATCCCGCGCGACATGTCGCGTCGGAAGTGACTTGAGGCTAGACCCTCAGACGGGTGCCACTGCGAGGCTCTGGCGCGCCAGGAAGGCGTACCTGGCCGGGCTGCGCCACAGGCCCGGTGTCCACTTCAACAGCTGCCGGAATTTCGCGCCACGATAGCGCCAGATAGCGGAAAGCGTCTGACAGGTGCGATGTCCAGTCGTGCACTTCGCTCGCCTTGAACGTCTTGCGCTCATCGTCCCACTCGCGGCGGTACTGCTCGAGCGCGGAAATGCCGACTTCCTCACATCGCTCGTGAAACACGCAGGTTTTGAGCGTCAAGCGCACGGCCTGAATGCCATCCATCTTGGAGACGTTCGGCACCAGTTGCGGCTTGAGCCCGAGGCGCTGCATGGTCTCAACGCGGGTGCGGCCAGTTCCCCATTCGGTGACCTTCGCGTCGTGCGGGACAAAATCGATGCCATCAGTCCATCCATGCACACTGCGCTTTTTCGCACACACCTCGGCATAGTGGTCGACGCCCGCACCCGACGCCGAATAGCAATCGAGGATCATGGCGCGCTTGCCGATCACCTGAAACCACCAGATCGACGTGTCGTCGCGCACGCCAATATCCCAAGCGCGATGCACTGGCTTTCCGGGCACCGGCTCAATCGGGGCAATTCGATTTTCCGCCCTCACGCGCATCATTTCGCGGGCATAGAAGGCGCCGAGGATCGCAGCGTTGAAGCTGCACAGATATTCCTGATCGAACTGCGCCTGCCCCAGATCCTCCCCGTAGAGCGCGATATATTCGGCGAGGCTTTCGTCCATCTGGGCGGGGGTCAGCGCGCCAGTCTCGCGCACCGAAAGAACCTGGGCAAACCACCGCGAATTACCCTGCGCCATCTGCAGCATGGTCTTGGCGTGATTATTGCCGCGCGGCGTCGTGATGAATGCGCTCCAGCCGTCGTTTTCCTCAAGCATCGGGCGGATATACGCCCATGCAGATGGGTTGCAGAGCGCCCATTCCGAGAACGTCACGCCGGCCACGCCTGCGCCGACCAGCGAGTTATAGCGGTCCGATCCGATCAACTGCCAGGTCGACCCGTTTTTGAACCGGATGAACATTTCCTGTTCGTTGGTCGTCTCGCGCAGCTCGTGCGGAAAGGCTTGGTCAATTCGCCGCTTGCCGGTGTGAGGATCCACGGCAGTCCACAGCGCCTTGCGGGCTTGCGCGTACTCAGGAAGTCCGGTCCAGTAGGTCGCGGGTCGCTCGAACGCCGCCACAGCTGTCCGGTGCAGCAGCACGTCATCCTTGCCGGCGCGGCGATGCCAAATGCCGATCGCGCGCTTGCCCCCGTTCTCGAGGTAGTTCCACAGCGGCATCTGGTAATTTCGCGGCTGCCAGTCGTGGGGGAGAAGAATGCTCGTCACGAGAACCGGCGAATGACAACTTGGATGGGCCCCTCGCCATCCCCAACAATCTGCATGGGGAGCACTTTGCCCATCAAGGCCGCGAACGCCTTCGGCTCGGACGCCGCGAGAAATTCGCAATACCCGACGAGACCGCCTTTGCCGTCGCCATCTTTGCCCGTGTTCTGAGCGGCCAAAATGATGGCTTCCTTGAGCAGTCCTGTCGTCTTGTTGAGCGTCCCCTTTTTACGCCCCTTGCCGGCGGCCGGCGGCTTCCTGCGGGCAGCAGGATGCACTTCTTTGCTGGCCTGTGCGCTCACGCCATTGCCTCCATTGCCTTTCGTGTCGCGGGGTGTCGGATCGCCGCACGCGGGTCTTGCCGACGCCGTGCAATGCGCAGATGGCGCGCGACGGTGTCGACATCAATGCCGAGCGCGTCTGAAATCGCCTCGCGGGTTTCGCCGCGGGTCCACCTGGTCAACACAAATTCGTGGCAGATCGCGGTCTTCGGGTGGGCCTTGTGGCCTTCCCGGTTGCGAGAGCTGAATTCCCAGAATTTGGTTCGTGCTGCCATTTGCCCCTATGCCCCTATGCCCCTTAGTGAAGTGCGGTGGTCGTCTGCGATGCGGCTTGCGGG
>ERZ869921.409-NODE-409-length-27999-cov-5.360650_pt1 | contig 27999 bp, 49 predicted proteins | sample MGYA00579310_ERZ869921 | MGnify/ENA primary metagenome ERZ869921 (study PRJEB32216, sample SAMN09231816) | wastewater metagenome | place: USA: Maryland | collected 2016-06-21 | study: EMG produced TPA metagenomics assembly of the PRJNA472060 data set (Reclaimed... | reverse complement strand
GGTACATACGGTTCAACTCTTAATGACGAATTAAATCGTCTTGCTAATGGTGGCACCTACCCTGCACTATCTGCTTATGTAGATCAAGCGGCAGCAGCTCAGGCTTGGGCTGCTCAACGCTCAGTAACCTTATCTGTTACAGATACAGTTGGCGTACTTAATGAGATAGCAGGATTGACTCGCCCTAACTGGCTTGACTTCTCTGGTGTCTGCAACTACCTAGCTGGTACTACTGGACTACCTGCAGCAGCAGCGTTGAGAGCGATCTCATCTTGAGTTCAAAATATAATTTAGTTTGCGATCAAGCAACCACATTTAATTTTCAGTTCACTATCAGCAATGATAACGTTCCTTGGAACCTAACTAACTATACAGCGACTATGACAGTACGCCCATTTGTTGGAGCATCTACTACTACTGTAGTAGCAAGTACTGCTAATGGAAGAATAGTTTTAGGTGGACCATCTGGCAGAGTTACAGTAACTATTGATGCTACAACCACAGGCAATATAGCTGCTGGTCGTTATGCTTATGATCTAGTACTTGACTCCAGTGTAGAAGTAACAAGAATTTTAGAAGGTAAATTTGTAGTGACAGGAGCAGTAACAGTATGAGCGAAACCGTAATTGTTATTGAATCCATTACACCACAAGTTGGCGTATCATTATCAGCAGATCAAGGACCTCAAGGTATTCCAGGTAATACCGGTCCGACAGGACCGACTGGTCCGACAGGAGCGACAGGTGCAACAGGAGCAACAGGAAGTACAGGACCTACAGGTGCAACAGGCAATACAGGTCCTACAGGCAGCACGGGACCAACTGGTGCCACAGGCTCTACAGGAGCCACAGGTGCTACTGGCCCAACGGGTGCTACTGGCCAAACAGGGCCTACTGGACCTACAGGAAGCACCGGAGTAACAGGTGCCACTGGTTCTACTGGAGCCACTGGAGATACAGGCCCTACAGGGCCTACAGGGGCCACAGGAGCCACTGGAAGCACAGGTCCTATAGGGGCAACTGGGCCAACAGGTGCAACTGGTCCTACGGGAGATATAGGACCTACTGGTCCACAAGGTATTCAAGGTGTTACTGGTCCAACTGGTGACACTGGTCCAACAGGACCAACAGGTTCTACAGGTGCTACTGGATCTGATTCCACAGTACCAGGTCCAACCGGACCAACAGGAGCAACTGGCGCTACAGGACCAACTGGAGCGACTGGTGCAGATTCAACAGTGGCAGGACCTACAGGTCCTACGGGAGCGACAGGTGCTACAGGTGCTACAGGTGCTACAGGTGATACTGGTCCTACTGGGCCTACTGGCGTTACTGGTGCTACTGGTCCGACTGGAGCAACTGGTAGTACAGGTGCTACAGGAGCGACAGGACCAACTGGAAATACTGGAGCGACTGGGCCAACTGGACCTACGGGTGCAACCGGTGCAACAGGACCAACAGGACCACAAGGTGTAACAGGAGCAACCGGACCGACTGGTGCTACAGGAGCTACAGGCTCAGGCGATTTCAACGCATTTCTTCTGATAGGAGCATAACTAATGCCAACAACTTACAAGGTATTGGGTCAATCCAATCCATCAGCAACGACAGCAACAACACTGTATACGGTGCCATCTGCTACACAGGCGGTGATCTCAACTATTACAGTATGTAACCAGGCAGCAACATCTGCTTCATACCGTATAGCTGTACGACCTGCTGGTGCATCACTTGCTGCACAACATTATGTTGCCTACGATATTGCTATCGCTGCTAATGACACAACAGCATTAACACTAGGTATTGCTTTATCTGCTACCGATGTCGTTACAGTTTATGCTGCTACAGCAAACCTATCCTTTAGTGCATTTGGAAGCGAGATTGCTTAGTGGCAATACGATTCGGAGTTTCTTCAACAGTTAAGAACCGACTCCCAAGATACTCTAACTTTTGGGATGGTACTGCTGTCTACTCACCGTTTAGTCCAACAGGCTCATACGATGCTTTGGCTACTTATACCGTTCCAAGCGGTGGAGTATCTAGCATTACATTTGCTGGACTTCCTACTGGTGGGCAATATACTCATTTACAAATTAGAGGAATATCTAAAGCAACTGCATCAGGCACAGATTCTTATATTACTATCAACTCAGGAACATCATCGGCTTATCGTCATCAATTATTAGGTGATGGTTCTTCTGTTAGTGCTGGCGCAAACTCTGGTAATGCGTATATTATTATGACAGCAGGAAGTAGCGGAACTAATGTCTTTGATGCAAGCATTATAGATTTCTTAGATTACGCTTCAACTACAAAAAATAAAGTGGTTAGAGTTTTAAGTGGTAGAGATTTAAATGGTAGTGGTTTATTAAGTTTTGGTTCAGCATTATGGACTACAACTAATCCTATTACTGATATTACCTTAACTCCAGCAGGAACTTCTTTTGCTCAATATACTCAATTCAGCGTCTACGGCGTGAAAGGCTGATATGGCAACCACAACTTATGAACCGATTGAAACCTACACAGTATCAGGTAGTTCTACTACACAAGTAATTTTTGGTACTGGCGGAACAGTTCCACAAACTTATACAGATTTAATTATTGTTGCTAATATGAAAAACAATACTGGTGCAAACTACAACCTTCAAATGCAAGTTGGTAATGGTACTGTAGATACAACCAATTATTCATCTACTTATTTAGGTGGTTCTGGTTCAGGTTCTGGCTATTCAGGTAGAGATACCGCACTTGGTGGATTTCGTTGTGGCTTAACTAGTAATTCAACAAATACTCCAGTAATTATACAATTACAAAATTACTCAAATACAACTACTTTTAAAACTGCACTTTCAAGAGGTTCAGATGCTGGTGGAAACGTAATTGCAGTTACTGGAACTTGGCGTTCTACTTCTGCTATTAATATTATTCGTTTATATAACGAGTCATCTGCTGTATTTGGCGCAGGCTCAACCTTTACTCTGTACGGTATCGCCAATGCTGATATTGGCGCTAAAGCTACTGGTGGAGTTATTACCTACGATTCAACTTATTATTATCACACTTTTGGATCATCAGGTACTTTTACACCAAAGCAATCTTTAACTTGTGATTACCTAATAGTTGCAGGCGGCGGCGGTGGTGGCGGAGGCTACGGCGCTGGTGCAGGTGGCGGCGGTGGTTATCGCTACTTTACTGGTGGTTCGTTTACTGCTACTGGATACACAGTGACTGTAGGTGCTGGAGGCACAGGCGGTGCAGCTATCGTTAATGGTAACGGTACTAAAGGCGGAGATAGCACTTTTAATTCTTTAACAGCAACTGGTGGTGGTCTAGGTGGTGGCGATGCCAACACTGGTGGATCTGGTGGATCTGGTGGTGGTGGCGGTGGAAACAATAACGTTTCTGGTGGTGCTGGTAATACACCTTCAACTACTCCATCTCAAGGTAATGCTGGTGGTAGTACCGTAACTGCAGCAACCACTTATGGTGGTGGCGGCGGTGGTGGTATTTCATCTGCTGGCGGTAATGGTGCTGCAGGCGTTGGTGGTACTGGTGGTAATGGAACTGCAAACTCCATATCAGGATTAAGTGTTACTTACTCATCTGGTGGTGGAGGCGGTGCTGAAACAAGCACTACTGGCAATAGAGGTATTGGTGGAACCAATGCTGGTAACGGTGGTGTTAACGGAGTATTAGCAACTTCAGGTGTTGTAAATACTGGTTCTGGTGGCGGTGGTGGTGGTGGTTTATCACGAGCCACAGGCGGCAACGGCGGCTCAGGAGTAGTGGTAATTCGCTACACAAAGGCATAAGGAGATATTAAATGACTACAACAATGAATCTCATTGCCAAACAAACCGTTGGCTCAGGTGGCGCATCTAGCGTAACCTTCTCTAATATCCCTCAAACTTTTACTGATTTAAAAGTTGTTGCTTCCAGCCGTTCTAGTCAATCAGGGAATTATCAAAATGTTAGATTAACTTTCAATGGTTCATCTAGTGGATATTCCGATAGAGCGATTAGAGCATATAGTGGAACAACAGTAGATAGCACATCAGGTTCTGGTTCTTATATTGATTTATTTTATCAAACTGCAAGCGGTGCAACTTCAAGCACTTTTGGTAGTTACGAAATCTACATTCCTAATTATACATCTACATCTAATGCTAAATCTGTGTCTATTGATAGCGTAACTGAAACAAATGCCTCAGATGCTTTTCTTGGTATGGATGCTGGAATTTGGAATCCAGGAACTCAAGATAATATAGAAACAATTACTTTAACTCAAGCAAGCGGAACAATAGTAGAGTTCTCAACCTTCTACCTATACGGCATCTCAAACAACACTACAACTCAAAATGAAACCACTCCTTACGCTAGTGGCGGAGATATTATTATTACCGATGGTACTTACTGGTACCACGCTTTTAAGTATTCAGGCACATTTACCCCGCTTAAAAATCTAACCTGCGATTATTTAGTAGTTGCAGGTGGCGGAGGCGGAGGCGGTGTTGGTGGCGGTGGCGGAGCGGGCGGACTTCGCTCAACTGTTACGGTAACGGGTGGTGGTGGTTCTTTAGAATCGCCTTTATCTTTACTTGCTAATACTGCTTACACAGCGCAAGTTGGTTCAGGTGGGGTTGGTTCAACTGGTGGAGATGGTTCAAGCGGTTCTGTTGGAGGAAATAGCGTATTTGCAACTATTACTTCAACTGGAGGCGGTTTTGGTTCTGCTGCAAATGTTGTTGGTGGAACGGGTGGATCAGGTGGTGGTTCAAGAAACAATACTGCTGGTGCAAGAGTAACTGGACAAGGATATGCAGGTGCATCTTGGGCTAGTTTAGGTGGCGGTGGCGGCGGTGCTGGCGCTGCTGGAGCAGTTGGAAGTGGCGGAGGTACTGGCGGTAATGGTGGTGCTGGTGTTGCTATTTCTGCTTTAGCAACTGCTACATCTACTGGTGTATCTAATTATTATGCTGGTGGAGGTGGTGGTGGTTCAAATAGCGGAGTTGGCGGTGCAGTTGCTAGTAGTGGTGGTGCTGGTGGCGGCGGTGCTGGAACATTAGGAAACACTGGTGCAAACGGAACTGCTAATACTGGCGGTGGCGGAGGAGGCGGTGGCTTTAATGGAAGCACAGGTTTTAATGGCGGTGCAGGTGGTTCAGGAATTATTATCGTAAGATACGCAGTATAAGGAGAATAAATGGCACATTACGCAAAAATAGAAGATGGTGTAGTAACGCAAGTAATTGTGGCTCACTCTAAATTGTGGTGTGAAGAAACACTAGGTGGGCAGTGGGTACAAACTTCTTACAACACACAAGGTGGACAACACCTATTAGGTGGAGAACCACTACACAAGAACTATGCAGGTATCGGATATTTATGGGATGGTATTGGATTTTATTCACCAGCCTGCCACGATGAAGCAACACTAAACCCTGATACTTATTTGTGGGATTGCACTAATGCGGACCACGAGATTAAACCATTGGAGATAACTGAATGACAATTCCTATGAAGGTTGAAATCAACTGCGAAACTGGAGCCATCTCTGAGGTGCCTTTAAATGACCAAGAGTTAGCACAGTTAGAAGCAGATCGCCAAGCAGCAGAGGCTGCTAAGGCTGAGAAGGATGCAGCAGATGCTGCAGCAGCGCAGGCTAAGGCCAGTGCTGAATCTAAGCTTGCAACACTAGGACTTACCGCAGAGGAAATTGCTGCTCTCAAGTAGTAAGATGCTATAATCTCACTATATGAGAATCAATGAGTATTTTGATAAAGTAGTAGTAATAAACCTAGACAAGCGTACTGATCGGCTAGAGAAGATCAGCAAGCAACTAGATGAACTAGGTATTACCTTTGAAAGATTCTCAGCTATTGATGGCACTGGTAAGAATCCAATCATTGCTGGTAGAGATAGCCACATTGAGGTATGGAAACAAAATCTAGGTAAGAAGGTATTGATCCTAGAAGATGATGCCTACTTTGTAGAAGGATTCCAAGAACGCTTTGATGAGGTTATACAAACTTTACCTGAGAACTGGGATGTATTTTATCTAGGCGCTTTAATAGATAAGATGACTGGCAAAGTAATCAAGGTTAATAACGATTGGTATAGGCAGATAGTAAGTACTGGAACTCAGGCTTACTGTTTACATCCCGATATGATGCAGTACTTTATAGACAGAATAGAAATCTATGATGGTTATATAGATGTCGGTCTTAGAATATTAGCAGAGGATACCAACGCTTATATAACACAGCCTAACCTAGTAACACAGTATGCAGGTTATTCTGATCTTAGACTTAAAGAGGTTAGTGACTTTTGAAAGTTGCAGTATATACAATAGCTCTCAATGAAGAGAAGCACGTACAGCGTTGGTATGAATCCGCTAAGGATGCAGATTACCTATTAATAGCAGATACCGGCTCAACAGATAGAACAGTAGAGATTGCTAAATCTCTTGGCATTAATGTAATTAATATCAGGATAGATCCTTGGCGCTTTGATGATGCTCGCAATGCGGCATTAGCATCACTGCCAGCAGATATAGATTACTGCGTAATCCTAGATATGGATGAGATCCTACAACCTGGTTGGAAAGATGAATTACCTGAAGCGTTAGATCTAGGAATTACTAGACCAGTACACAGGATCATTACTGACTGGGAAGAGGATGGCTCACCTAAGGTTGAGTTTGATGGTAACAGGATCCACGCTAGGCGTGGCTATCGCTGGAAAAATCCTATCCACGAGGTAATAGTCGCCTATAATATTCCTGAAACTAGAGCAAGAATAAAAGCTGAGATACATCACAGACCTGATAACTCTAAGTCTAGAGGTCAGTATCTTCCAATGCTAGAGATGGCAGTACAGGAAGATCCACACGATGCTCGTAGTTATTACTACTTGGGTAGAGAATACTTTTATAAAGAACGCTTTACAGATGCTACTAAAACTTTAAAGAAGTATCTAGAACTTAGCAACTTCCCCGCAGAGAAATCTTATGCGCTACGGATATTGGCTAAGACAGATCCTGAGAATGCTGAGAGTTACTTACAACAGGCAATAGACCAATGCCCTAGTAGAGAAGCAGTATTAGGACTAGCAAATTATTATTACCATAAGCAAGAGTGGCGTAACTGTTTTAGAACAGCCACAAAAGCTTTAGGTATCACAGAGAAGAGAACAGACTTCCTATCGGAAGGATGGGCTTGGACTCATATGGCAGATGACCTTTGTGCAATCTCCGCTTGGCAATTAGGTGAGTGGAAGTTAGCACTAGATCACGGCACTAAAGCAGTAGAGATAACACCAACAGATGAAAGACTAGTAAACAACCTCAAGTTCTACAGGGAGAAGGTAAATGAGTACGCTAAATGAAATGGTTGACGAGGTACGCTCTAACCTACAGGGCTATACCTTACGTCAGGATCGCATTACCTATGTGGCTAATCCTACAGGCTTGACTACTACTACATCACAGATCACAGTTGGCTCTGCATCAAACCTTGCTAAAGGTACTATTGAAATTGATGATGAACTTATTTGGATTGACTCCTTTGATAAAGCAAACAACGTACTGAATGTTATCCCAGGCTTTGGTCGTGGCTATCAGGGAACAACACCTGCACCACACGCTCAATATGCACAAGTAACTTTATCCCCATCATTCCCACGAGTATCTATTAAGAAGGCTATCAACGATACTATCAACGGATTGTTTCCTAACCTATGGGCAGTATCTTCTTATACCTTTACCTTTAACGCATCAGTAACTACCTATGCCCTACCAGATGATGTTGAGTCTATCCTGTATCTATCTTGGCAGACTACTGGATCAAGCCAAGAGTGGCTACCTATTAATCGCTGGAGAGCAGATGGTATGGCTAACGCTGCTACCTTTAATACTAATAACACAGTAAGTATCTACGATAATATCCAACCTGGTAGAACAGTACAGGTTTGGTACACATCAGTACCTAATACACTAGATGCAAACACAGATGACTTTGCAGATGTAACAGGATTACCTCAATCAGCACAAGATGTAGTAACGCTTGGTGCTGCATACAAATTACTATCATTCCTAGATCCAGGCAGAATTGGTCTTACCTCTGCTGAAGCTGATAATGCTGATAGCAAGATCCCTTCAACAGCAGGCGCTGCATCTTCTCGTTATATCTACGCTCTATACCAACAAAGACTAAACGAAGAAGCACTGAAGTTGAAAGACAGATTCCCAATCCGTATCCACTACACAAAATAAGGAAGAACAATGACTCGCAAATACTCTAGCATCAGCGTTGAAACCACGCTGGCATCTGGAATATCAAACTCTGCTACTACTATGACAGTAGCTACTGGTACTGGTTCTACCTTACTAGGTGGAGTAACACTTGCCGCAGGCAACGTTGACCAGTTTACAGTGGCTATTGATCCTGATACTCAGAACGAAGAAATTGTATTTATCACCGCAGTATCTACCGATACCTTTACGATTGTAAGAGGTCGTGCTGGAACTAGTGCTATCTCACACTCAGGTGGTGCAACAGTACGTCACGTTCTAACTTCAGATGACTTAACATTCTATACAACTGGTGTGGCTACGGCAGATGGAGCAGTGCAGAAATCAACAGCAACTGCTAAAGGTGATCTACTAGTAGCAACTGCCTCAGGTGTTATTGCCCGTCAAGGTGTAGGAACTAACGGTCAGGTACTGACTGCAGACTCTACATTAACCAATGGAATTAAGTGGGCTAGTATTTCTGCTACGCCTCGTATTGGTCAAGTGGTTACTGCTTCTACATCTACTACAACAACTACTACATCAACATCCTATGTGGATGTTACTGGACTTAGTGTAACTATTACACCTACATTATCTACTAGTAAGATATTAATCTTATCATCACCAGTATTCCAAAGCTGGTCAGGATCTTCAGGAACTTCTGCTGGTGGAGGATGGCAATTATTAAGAGATTCTACATCTATAACAAGCGATACTTTCTTATGGACCGCTCTTGGTGGATCACCAAGTAACTTTATAGTCAACTTCCCAACATCCATAAGTTATGTAGATTCACCAGCAACTACATCTGCTACAACCTATAAAGTTCAATTCCAAAAATCAGGCGGAGCACAGAATGTTTATGCAAACCCAGGTGCAGTACCAACACAGATTATCGCATTGGAGATCCTAGTATGATGCTAACAAAAGCACTATCAGCCCTACGCCCAAGCGTAGAGTTTACCTACAATAATGAGGATCTATCTACAGTTAGATGGAATGTAGAGGGAACTACTACACCAACACAGGCTGAGGTAGATGCAAAGATTGCTGAACTACAAGCAGAAGATGCTGCACTAGAAGCAGCAAGAGAATCAGGCAAGGCAAAGTTAGCAGCACTAGGTTTGACTGCTGAAGAAATAGCCGCCTTAACTAAGTAAGTAATTCCTCCTGAGCACCGAGGTTAAAAGGCTCACAATTTTATGCTTAAAATCTAAGGAGAATAATGGCTTACGGTTCAGATATTACCCAAGCAATTCCGGTACCTTTATCTAATCCTGCTGGCGCTACTAACTACTCAGCTACTGGTGTTGCCTATGACATAGCCATTGCTGGACAGCCATTCTTTGTTAATGCTAATGATGATACTCCTTACCGTAGAGTAACAGCGCAGTATCGTAAACAACAGATTGACCAGACTAGAGAACCTGGTGAGCAGACACTTACTGGTTGGTGGCTACGTTCACAAAGTTCATTCCATAATGGACAAGGTATTAAATACTTTGAGCCTATTAATGATGAGTCATTACGCTTTCAATACACAAAGTCTAAGGGCTGTGATGTTTGGACTAAAGGTCAAGTAACCCTACTCAACGATGTAGATACAGTACATACTGTTACTGGGGAAGTATTAGCCAACGGCAGACCAGATCAGATTGCTAGATCTATACAGTGGACCACTGACAGTATTACCTATGATGGTATACTTCTATGGGATGAGTATGATGTTGATAAAGTATTTGCACCAATCACAGTATCTATTAACAACAAGGCTCTAACATCTAACGTAGCAACCCTTACCACTACAGCAGCTCACGGGCTATGTACTGGTATGGAGATCACCATTACTGGTGTAGATGCTACCTTTAACGGTACTTATACAATTACCTCAGTACCAACTACTACTACCTTTACTTATGCCAAGACTGCATCTAATGTAGCATCAACTGCAGTATCTCCAGTAGGAACTGGTGTTGCAGAGGTTATTCACTTTGTTGACTACAATTCAGGAACAGATGACAAAGTTTATGCTATCTGTGATGATGGCGTATATGCCTACTGGGTAACTAATAAAGGTGGCACTGGCAAGTTACAGGTCAACAAGCGACCATTAGATTCTAGCGCTGCAGCATCTGAAATGTTTACATCTCCTGGCATTATAGTAACTAATGCTGTTATTGAATATACCAAAGAGCGTATTATTATGTGCGTTAACAACGCCATCTATGAGTTCCCAACATCTCAGGCAACTATGCCTACTGCTGTGTATACACACAGCGATACTGATCATTTGTTTACCAGCATCACTTCATCTGGTACAGCAATTTATGTATCAGGATATAGTGGTATTCAATCTAACATCTATAAGTTTACTTTAACTCCAAGCACTGGTGCTATGCCTACCCTTACCTCAGCTATCACTGCTGCTGAGATGCCAGTAGGAGAGGTAGTACACAAGATATTTTATTATCTAAATTTTATGATGATTGGTACATCAGAGGGTGTGCGAGTTGCCATAGTTCAAGATGATGGATCTATTAACTACGGACCATTGGTAGTAACTACTGATAAGCCTTGCTATGACTTTGCTGCTAGAGATTCTTTTGTATGGTGTGCAACTAGCGTTGAGGGTCAACCTGGTGTTATCCGTATGGATCTTGGTGCACAATTAGGACAGACACTTTACTTTGCCTACGCCTATGATCTATACGATCCTACAGTTACTGATCATCCAACAACAACCTGTGCCTTTATGGGTAATACATCTCGCCTAGCTTTTGCTAGTGCTGCAACTCCAGCAGCAGATGGTAAAGTTTATATTCAAGCAGCCACCCGTGTAGTAGAAGAAGGAACTCTACGTACTGGTTATGTACGGTATAACACACTAGAGAACAAAGTATTTAAGTTAATCCAAGCCCGTGTAGATAATACAAATGGTGGCTTTGGTATTGACTCTATTGATGCACAAGATAACTACTACCGAATCGGTACCTTTGGGCAGGGTGAGAACACACCTGAGGTTAACGTAAGTTATCCAACTACTGCTGAGGAGTACTTAGCATTTGAGTTTACTCTAACCCGTTCAACATCAGATACCTCAAAGGGTCCTTTGTTTACTGGTTATCAGATCAAGGCACTGCCTGCAGTTCCTCGTCAACGATTAATCCAGTACCCATTGTTCTGCTATGACCACGAGAGCGATAAGTTTGGTGTTGAGATTGGGTATGAAGGATCAGCCTATGATCGTATGTCCGCACTAGAAGCAGTAGAAAACATAGGAGATACCATTAGAGTAGAAGATTTCAGAACTGGTGAATCATTCATTGGTCTGATTGAAGAGATGGACTTTATCAACCGCACACCATCAGGACCACGTTTCTCAGGATACGGTGGAAATCTGATCGTCACTATTAGAACCGTATAGGAGAGTAAGAATGTCCCCTACTGATTGGGCTGGCCTGGCCGTATCAATTGTAACCTTAGCAAGTGCATTAGCAGTTGGTGTAAGACACCTTGTTAAACACTTCCTATCAGAGCTTAAACCAAATGGTGGCTCAAGTTTAAAGGACCAGGTTAACAGGCTTGAACAAAAAGTGGACACTCTCTACCAGATACTAATACAGAAATGAGCAAGAATGACAACTGTTGTAAAGAAAGCAACTCCTGCTGCAATAGCAGTATTACGTCAAGCGACAGCATTTTGGCCGAAGCGGAACAAGAAGTCGGATGGACTATTACCATCGGCAGCCCATTTAAAACAAAATTCTAACTCAGATCATAACGTTGGATTAGCAGTAGATCTAACCCACGATCCTAATAAGGGAGTTAACTGCACTGTTATCTACAGTGAGTTGAAGAAAGATCCAAGAGTTAAGTACCTAATATTTAAAGGTCGCATATGGTCAGCCAAGAATGGCGAGGATACATATACTGGAGTAAACAAACACAACAAACATCTTCACATATCCATTAAACCAGAGTGTGCTAATGACACTAGCAACTGGTTTCCTTGGGCAGGTGAAGTACCTAAAGTAAAGGTTCTAATTCCTAGACCTTTGCCTAAGAAGAAGGAGTAAAATGAAAGACTTAGTAAAGAAGTTAAAGAGCAAGGAAACAAAGGCTGCATTTAAGTCTTATGCCCGTGCAGTACTAGCTTCAGCAGTAACTATGGGACTTGCTTTGGCTGCAGATCTTGCACCAGAGTATGCGATCCTAATCGGATCTATCGCAGCACCACTTGCAAAGTGGGCTGACAAGACTGAAAAAGAGTACGGTCTAAAGTAAACTAGATATACTGCGAGGCTAAACGGCTCACCCCGAAAGGGGTGGGCCTTCTTTTTTATTTTCCCAATCTTTATTTGTATAGGTCTTTACACGATGGCAGTTAGAACAGAGAGTCTGTAGATTACTAGGTTGGTTGTTACTGTTATCACCGTCTATGTGATCCACATCTAGCTGACTGCTATGCTCAGGAACAAAGCCACATCTTTCGCATTTGTCCTTTTTGTATATCTTGTATGGATATAACCGTCTATCATTCTTAGTCCTGTGTACTGTTATACAGCGCCACTTACCAGTAAGGGATGCGGCATTACTATCTCTTAACTTAACTCTTACAGGGCCACAGATAGAACATACTGCGGTGCGAAGTGAATCATCTATATTAGATAGGCGGTGCATCTTTATCTACTGGGCAGGGCACAATCACAAGATTTCCACAGTTAACACAGGTTGCATCTAGGAAATACCAGACCATCTCATAGTTATCAAAGCTGGCCATTACATTAAAGACTATGCTTCCACAGGGACAAGCGTGGATAGGTCCTAAGGATCTTAGATCTGAGCCGAATTTTGGAGGGAGTTCTTCTGTCTTTTTACGCAGGGTTGGTAGACGGAACCGCATACTGCTACCGTTGCGCTACCTGAGGGTAGCGCCTGTACTGTTTTACTCGCCTCACGGCTCGTATTATAACGACATTCTCTGCCTAGTATAAATGATTATGGACTTCGCGGCGTGTCGTGATATACTTATCCCAAGACATAAGGAGGGTTAATGAAACACGATGAATTACTTAATAAGTTAAATAAATTACCAGAAGCTATTGGGCTTGCTGAATTTAAAGTTCGGCACGATGCGCTTCTTGCAGTAGTGGAATTGCATACACCTGCTACTAAAAATTCATTCAGAAATAATGATTGTATTTGTATGCTTCCAAACCGCAAGTGTGCAACTATTCAGGCTATTGAGAGAGTGTTAAATTGACAACATTAGTTGGTATTGAAACTGAAGACGTAGTAGTAATGGCTGCAGATTCGCAGATTACTGAAGATAATCTACGCACCATCTCAACAGCTACACCAAAGATAGTTGAAGTTGGTAAGTATCTATTAGGAATTACTGGTGATACTAGACCAGGAGATATTCTTGCTTATAACTGGAAACCACCTGCATTTAAAGTTAGTGATAATCCAGTACAACATATGGGTAAGAAGGTAATCCCATCTATTATTAAAGCATTTACTGATAATGGTTATGACTGGGCTAATGTTGATAAGAAAGAAAGTGGCTTTGATTATCTATTAGCATTTAGTGGAAACCTATTTCATATTGCTTGCGATCTATCATTCATTCAGAATGATTCAGGTCTATACGCTATTGGTTCCGGTGGTCAGTTTGCTACCGGTTATCTATACGGTTGTCAACAAGCTGAGCCTATCTACTGGAACCCATTAATGGCTGAGGAGTATGCTCAACAAGCAATCATATGTGCGACACACTTTGACGTAAACACTGGCCTCCCAGTACAACTAGTAAGACAGGATAAACTTTAATTATGGAGAAAACATTAAAGGTTTATGAAGAGGATTTGCGAGAGCAGATTGCATCTGATATAAAAGCATTTGTAGATTCTGTAGATCTTTACGAAGATCAGGATCTGATAGACATAGTGAGGGGTAAGAATGTCTGATCCAAAGGAATTATTACTAGAGGTACTGCGAGCCAAAGATGCTAGTAGATCTCGTTCAACACAGAAACAGATTGGTCCATCAGAGTTAGGTGGATGTCGGCGCAAGGTTTGGTATCGTCTTAACGATCAACCTGAAACTAATGACAATGAGATGAAACTTGCTGCCATTATGGGTACTGCTATCCACGCTGCTATTGAAGATGCAATCGGTGTAGTAGATCCTAATGGCGAAAAGTACTGGGTTGAAACAGAGGTTGAATACAACGGTATGAAAGCCCACATAGATTTGTTTATACCTGAAACTGGAGATGTGGTAGATTGGAAAACTGTCAAGGTTAAAAATCTATCCTACTTCCCATCGCAACAACAGCGCTGGCAAGTACAGGTGTATGGCTACTTGCTTGATAAGTCGGGGAAGGGGAAGCCTCGGAATGTTAATCTTGTAGCCATCGCCCGTGATGGTGATGAGAGAGATGTAAAGGTTCATTCTGAACCATACGATCCAACTATTGCTGAAGAAGCATTGAATTGGTTGGCTGCTATTAAGGAGTCAACAGATGCACCAGAGCCAGAGCGTGATCAGAATTATTGCAAGAACTATTGCAAATACTATGACGAGTCTGGTGAGATGGGATGCGTTGGTCTAAAAAAAGAACGTATCGCAATTGACGAACAAGTCATTGCGGATGCTGATGTAGACAAGAACGCTTTGCTTTATTTACAAATAGATAATAAGATCAAAGAGCTAGAGAAAGAAAAGGATTCTTTACGTACTAGCTTTGAAGGTTTACTTGGTACTACTACTAGTGGTATCCAGGTAAGTTGGACAACAGTAGCCGGCAGGAGTACTGTTGATGCAAATGAGGTGGAGAAGTTGCTTGGCTTCGTACCAAAGAAGGAAGCACCTGAATCACTTCGCTTAACAATAAAACAAACTGGAGGAAAATAAATGGCTGATACAGGAGTACAATTTCAGGCTAACTTTAAGTTGCCTGATGGTACATTGCTTAATGTTTATGCAGATGGATTTGCAACATTTGAGCAACAACTTACAAACTTACAAGATGCTTCAACATTAATTAAATCTGTTGCATCTTCACTTGGTGCTGCGGCACAAACAACTAATGGATCAAACGCTATCGCCTATGCAAAGCAAGCACTGGGTGCAACAGTAGTTGCAACACCAGCAGGAGATGCTCCTGATTGTAAGCACGGCACTATGTCATTCCGTTCTGGCGTTGGTCAGAAGGGTCCTTGGAAAGGCTGGATGTGCGCTGCACCTAAGGGTGCCGCAGATAAATGCGAAACCGTCTGGGTTCGTTAGCCTTATGCGGGTTCCCTACGAATATGAGAACCCACTATGTAGAGAAACTGCACCTGAATTATTTTTTCCTGATAAAGGTGAAGATAAAACTCACATAGCATTAATAAAAACTATCTGTGGAAGATGTCCTCACTTAGCAGAGTGTGCTGAGTGGGGCATCACCAAAGAGATTCACGGCATATGGGGAGGACTGGCTCCAACAGAGCGCAGAAGAATCCGTATGAAAAGAAGGATTGTATTACAGGAAGAGGAAGAGGAAGTTGCTTAATTTATCTAGAGCTTGGAGTGGCTCAACTACTAATGCTACGCCACTGCCTGATGTGTGGAAGTCTGTTGCTAGTAAGCAGATAAAGTTCCGCAGAGGTCAGGTGTGTATGGTTGCTGCTGCACCAAATGCTGGTAAGTCTATGTTCGCATTAATCTATGCGATCAAAGCAAATGTTCCTACATTATTTTTCTCAGCCGATACTGATACAGCAACTGTGATGATGAGAGCAGCCTCTCACCTATCAGGTCACGGTCAAACTCTGGTGGAATCTAACCTAAATAATAACCGTCATTATTACGACAGGTTTCTTGGAGAGATGTCTAACATACAGTGGGTCTTTGATTCATCACCATCATTAGATGATATTGAGTTAGAGGTTAAGGCTTATGTTGAACTCTTCGGAGTTGCACCAGAGTTGATTGTGATTGATAACCTAATGAACGTGGCTGCAGAAACTGATAATGAATGGGCAGGACTGCGAGCTATTATGGTTGAACTGCACGATATGGCAAGACAAACAGAGGCTTGTGTTCTAGTACTACACCACGTCAGCGAACAAAGTGAGTATGGTAAAACTGATATGCCACCTGCTCGTAGAGCAATTCACGGTAAGGTATCTCAACTACCATCTCTAATACTTACACTGGGTTATGATCCTATGCAGGGTATGTTGAGGGTTGCACCAGTTAAGAATCGGTTTGGTCCACACACAGCAGATGGCTCAGACTTTGCTACCTTGTTTGTTAACTACGGCGTATGTCAGATATCAGATGACGATACAATGGGTCGTATGCATAGAAGGGATACCGTGTTTAATAATGCTTGAAGAACATAACGAAGACTTAATTCAAAAGTTTGATGAAGAATATATTAAAAAGTTTCGGGCTATGCAAGAAGAACGTATAGCCAGAGAGCACGAGAGAGATGAAATCTTAATTGAAGAACGACTACTAGAAGAAAAGCGCAAGGCTTCTTTAAGAGCTAATGCTTCTAAGGTTGTTGATGATCTTTATCGTGAACACTTATATATTGTAAAAACAATATACCAACCTATGCACGATAAGTTAATTAAGATGGGTGCTGCCTGTCCTAAATGCACTGAGGATCATTACTAAATGGCTAATCCTTCCTATAATAAACAAAAGGGTGCTGCCTTTGAGATTGATGTGATGAAATGGTTTCGCAAGATGGGTGTATTAGCTGAACGCTTACGCTTATCAGGCAAGGAAGATGAAGGTGATCTAGTAGTTATGATCGGTGGAGAAACCTACATCTTTGAACTAAAGAATACTAAGACACTGGATCTAAAAACATTTTGGAATGAGGCACAAGTTGAAGCAGAGAATTATGCTAAGCATCGTAATATTAACAAGCCTTTATCTTTTGTTTTATTTAAGCGCAGGAACGCCCCAATAGAACAAACCTGGGTAATACAAGATCTGAAGCAATGGTTAGGAGAGCATAATGCCAACACCTGAGGGAATCATAACAACCTCTAATCTATGGACAGAGAAGTCACAAGAAGAGGTGGCTCCAGTAGTAGAAGAAGAGCAAGAAGATGATCTGCCTAAGTTGTAGATCAGCAGGGCAGGAAAATCTCAAGGACAACTATGTCCGAGCTGAGATTCTTCACAAGGAATGTAAAGGAGATTGCTCTTGTCAGCACAAGACTGGTCTAGGGTGGACAAGAAGAGAAGATACAAAGGTTCCACTGATGCAAACACAATCCCCATAGGATTGATCATTGCCCATTACGGCGGTGAGGTTAAAGAAGGTAAAGCAGTATCAGTAAAGTGTTGTTTACATAACGACAGTCGCAGGTCAGCAGTATTAAATACTTACGACAATCTTATGTATTGTCATACCTGCGGTAAGGGTGGCAACGCAGTAAACATTATTAGTATCAAGGAGAATTTGGAGTTTAAAGATGCTCTCGCCCGTGCAATTGAAATCCTCGCTGGAAGCGGCCACTCAGTACAACAAGGATCTCAGCGAAGAAGCAATAAAGTTTCTCGCAGATCGTGGAATCTCTAAGGAGATAGCTGATGCACATATGCTTGGAACTGTAGGAGATTTCCTACCGGAGCATAGTCATCACAAGGGTTGGTTATCCATACCTTACATAACAGTATTGGGTATGTGCGTTGGCTTTAAGTTTAGAAGATTAGATGATGGCAAGCCTAAGTATGGTGCACCCACTGGACAGAAGGGTCATCTCTATAATGTATCTGATCTGATACTTTCATCTGAGTATGTGGCTATCTGTGAAGGTGAGTTGGATACCATCATTGCTTCATCAGTACTAGGTATACCAGCAGTTGGAGTACCAGGAGTAGCAGCTTGGAAGCCACACTTTACTAAGATGTTTTCAGGTTATGGTCAGGTATTTATTATCGGTGATAATGATATTAAAGAGGATGGTTCTAATCCAGGTGCAGAGTTTTCTAGGAGAGTGGCATCAGAGATTATGAACTCAACTATCGTGGCGTTGCCACCAGGTTTAGACCTTAATGATCTATACTTAGCCAAAGGAATTGAAGAAACCAAACGAGTAATTGGAGTGCCAAATGTATGAAGAACTCAGAGCTGACGGAACTCGCCGTATGGTTGACGGAGTTGGGACTGGAAGTGGTTTTGATAGACTACGAAACTGGGACTCTCCAAGTAAAACCAAAGCCGATAAGATCGTAGATCATAAGTTCGCCTCCGATATGTGGGAGGTATTAGATTCAGCAGGTAATCTGCTTATCTCTAAGCACCACGATTACGGTCCATTAAATATTGCTCGTTCACCTGGTGGTCCTATCAATGGATTACGAGTGCGTATGTGGGACAAGATTGCTCGTATCAATAACCTTGTAGATAGCGATAAGAAACCTAACAACGAATCACTGCGAGATTCTTTTATAGATCTATTAAACTACAGTGCTATCGCATTGATGGTATTGGATGGCAACTGGCCTGAAGTAGATACATTGGATTGTGAATGACAACAGAACCGATACGCCAAGTATGGCAAGATGGTAAGCGTGAGCAATTAGTTGCTGACTACCTTGCTACTGCTAATGGTTGGGAGTTCTATAAAACTCCTCGCTATTACTTTGTAGATTACTTAGTCAATAAACTTAAACCTAATGGCTATGCTAACTACATCGGTGGTGTTGAAGTTAAGTGGATGAGATCTCATTCTGGTACTGAGGTTAAGTTTCCATACCAAAAGCTACAGCGTATGTGGCTGACCGAACCATTAGATGATAACCCTGATGCTTATAATAGAATTGTTATTAGATATACAGATGCACTGCTTGTTATTCCTGCCCGTTTGCTTCGTAATACGCCTCCTACTTACGGATTAACACGGGCAGATACCCAAGAGCACGACTTCAATGTCCACTTCATAGCGACTGAGGACTTTGCCGATTACCTAGAACCGATTGTGATAAACGAATGACATTTGAATTACATCCTACCTTTAAAGACTTAGTACCTAGCGTTGCTAATGTTATTGTGCGTAAGTTTAAGGGATGGGTTGATAGAGATGATGTTAAACAAGAGTGCTACCTATGGGCTGTAGGTCGTGGTCAACAGTTTACTGACCTATTAAACGAAGAGAATCCTAATAAGCGTGAGCAGAATGAGAAGCGTATTGCCTATCAGATGCGGCGTGTAGCTGAGCGCTATGCTCGTAAAGAGAAAGCATCTAAGGCTGGCTATCACATTAGTGATGAAGCCTTCTATGATACAACTACTATTGCACAACTGATCCCATTTGTTATTGCATCCGTTGTTGATGGCACAGTATTAGAGCAAGCACAAGAGATGATTAACGATGGTCAACCTCGTAAGCAATCAACCCCTGCTGAAGGTGGTAACTTGCTGGCTATCCTAATAGATATTAAGAAGTCTTACCTGAAGTTAGAGCAAGAGGATAAAACTATATTGCAGATGAGATACCACGATAACCTTACCCTTCAACAGATAGCACAATACTTAGAGTGTGCCACATCTACTGCTGATCGCAGATGCACATCTGCTCTGCGTAGATTGCAGGACAAGCTCGGTGGCGATACACCTTGGAGTTAACAGAGCCACAACTCTTTGATTATCTAAAAGAATTTTATTACTCAGATCTAGAACAGTCAGAAGAGTTTGATAACTGGGATTGTATATCCCTTAAAGATAAGATGTTTATAGAATTGAAATCTCGCAAGAGCCACTATGATGATCTCTTAATTGAAGAGAGTAAGTACCAAGGATTACTTCTTGCTGCCGGTATCAGATCATTAGTGCCTTGGTATATAAACTCTACACCTCTTGGTATCTGGGGCTTTAACCTATTGGAAGTAGCTCAACCTAAGTGGGAAGAGAAGTGGCTACCTATTACTACAGAGTTTGAGAATAAAACACAGCGCACTAAGCTGGTTGGATTCTTGAAGTTAGAAGATGGGATTCTGTTTTGATCTACGAGTATAAGTGTTCAGTATGTTCAGGTGTTATATCTATTGAAAGATCTATGGCTGATCCCGAAGAGATCCCCGTATGCTGCCAACAATCTACCTCTCGTTTGTGGTCAGCTCCAGTAATAAGTTTTAAGGGTAGTGGATTTTACAGTACAGATAATTAGTGATACTATTCAGTCCTCGGCTAGGAAAATCCTAGGAGAGTGCTGGCAATAGCCTCCATCATATAACGGGTGGAGGTTTTTGTCTTTCATAAAAGAAAATAACCCCGCCGGAAGGGTAGCGGGGCTATTCATATGCTGACCGGAAGAAAGTGTAAGACCGGTCTAACTCTCAAACTATAACACAGAGATTGTTAGGTGGCAAGGATCGCCACCGTTATCCCACTCATCAATCTCTTCCTCCGTCATATAATCTAGGTTGCCATCGTGGGTCATACAGTATGGCTTACTAATCCATCCCATCTTAACTCCGAAGTTAAGCCAGATATAATATAGCTTATTCATTAGTAATAGTTGTGCTTGAGGTGAAACTTGTATGCTCTACAAGGTGTGTTGTACCGTTTAGAAATGTATTTAAGACCTCTGAGGATTTGGTATTCAGGTCTTGTATCTTTTTCTCCAAGGAGCTGAGCAATACCGTAAGCGCTAGATCCTTGTTGGTTCTTTGCGTAGTGGTCAAACCTGCTCTCACTGGTCCAAAGGGACTCAAGGCATTTCCATTCTCTACCTTGCCACCCATAACCAGCCGAAGCGTAGTCTTTTGCGAGCTTTCTATTGTGGTTCTTTTCATCTGTTGTTGCCTTCCTACTCTCTATTACTCCATCAGGGATTCTCCCTAGCGGAGGTGTGAATAAACTGTTATGACCTACCATCAACAGGCTTAGTGTTGCCGTCAAGATCAAGCCACTTCTTACCCATCTGCTCATCAGCTTTCATCTCCTCTTCTAAGAGATCCCGATACTTCTCAGGGTGGAGGTTGGCTAGTCTTGCCAGTGCTCTATCTCTTGCTCTTCGGTAGTTGCGTTGATAAACAGCCCGATTACTTGCTGTCTTTAATCTGTGTGCGTTCTTCATTCACTATCCAAACTGATGATCACATAAAATATGGCCATCACTACTAGTAATCCAATAAATAAGTTCACTTTGCCCACCTCTCCATACAATCAGCGATAGTGGCGAGCACTATCGGAGTTATCTCCACCGGTTCAGAGATTAACTTGGCATCTTCCTCATCTGCCAGCCAACCCGACACATATATCTTACTATCTGGTGGGCTAGATCTATACCAGTTGAGAGCTGATGTTGGATCTTCTCCTCCCCATATTGCTATGTTATTGCTATCGCTTATCTCATATAGTGAGATGTGCTTCTTATTGTTTAACTTAATTACCTCACTCACGCTAACTCCTCCTCTATCTCTTCTAGTCTAATGATTAGTTCATAAAACATCTCTCGGTTTAATACTGGATAGCATTTACCATATTCAAGATGTTGTTTAAGCTCCGTTATGGATCTCGGATTACAGGTGAAATGTTTTTTAAGGCGTTTCATTTAATCCTCATCCTCCCACATACGATCAGGCTCACCAGTATCTCCAGTGTCGCTCTCTTCTTCTCCCTCTACACCGTTCAAGGCGTAGTTATCTCCCTCTAAGTAGCGTGGTTCAGGCATTTTCTTTACGCTCCCAATCTATTTCATTTTGGATTAAATCAAGCAATACACAATACTGAGCAGGATCATCAAACAAAGGATCCTCTAATGCTCTTTTGTACTCAGCTTCTAATATCTCTAATCTACTCACTTACTCTCTTCCTCTCTCTTGTTTAAATCATTTACGGTTGGTAAATCTAGGAGCTGGTCAAAGGCCTTGCGTACTGCCCGTTGTAGCCCGTTGCCTTGATAGTTAGGAGCAGTATCCTCTGCTAATAATCTACTGCTCTCTTCCGCATCAAAAATCTTAACGCTCACCATCTTAGATGGCTCGGTGATCTCCGTTGCTACTACTATGAAGGCATAGTTTCTCTCGCTCACTTGCTCTCCTTCCCTGTTAATTCAATTAGCCGTTCAGCTAATTGTTGTAGATCAAGCAGTATATCTGGTAGTTCAGTATCCATTTAAGCATCTCTCTCTTGTATGTTTTAGTCTTGCCCTTCTTGCTGTCTTCCTCGTTGGAGCATAACCAACCAGCGAGGCACAGGTTTTACAGAATACAACCCACTCCCCCGCTGGCTGGTCAAAATAAAGATCGCTCCTTGCCCTGCGTTTAGTTATCACTTATTTAACTTGTGAGATCGCATCATCTAATAGATAGCGCAGGTCAGAGATCTCCCACTTATCCATAAGGCGCAGAGCTTTACTCCATACCTCATCTGATAGTGGCTCTCCCTCTCTCTCCATATCTTCCTTCTCATACCATTGAGCGCAGATCTCTGCCTCTAGTGGTAATTCATTAAGCAACGCTAATGCGTCTTTAACCTTCATTGCTTACCCTTCTCTTTATTATTACACTCATTACACCAGATACCTTGCCCTATTTTCATTACATAACTAGGCAAGCGTTCACCATTACGCAAAGTAATAAATAACGCATCATTAGATCCGCAATTTACGCATACTGGTTTATTTTTTAATTTAGCCATTACTTTACCCTTCTCTCTTCTTCTCACTATCGGTTAGGAGAAGATTACCACACACTCCCCTAGACTAAGAGCGTATGATAACCCGCCACTAAATTACTTTAAACACACATCACAATCCGGCTCAGCTTCGCCCCTCTCTGCCTCGTAATCAATTAAAACTCCGTCTAATTCATTACCGCAGGTTAAGCAAACTGTTTGCCCTTCTTCTAATATCTTCCTCACTTGCTCGCCTTCTCTCTCTTTATCTCGTTTAGGTGGTGGCAATCGCTGGTTAAGCAGTCCCCGCACATTACTCGCCCGCCTTCTCTCTCTCGTCCAGCTTTTTTAACCTTTCTAGTCCTTCCATATGAAAGGTGAGCACCTTGTCCAACGCCCACGCTATCGCTCCCGCTCCCGCAAAAAATAGCATTATGCTGAAGGTGTAAAAAATTAATTCAATCATTACTCGCCCGCTCTCTCTGCCTCGTCTATCGCTTGGATGAAGTCCAAAACCGCTTGGGGATTGTCTGCGTACTCTTTCAAGGCATCCCCTAAATAGTCCAGTTCCATAAAGCCCATTACCTTTTGAACATTAGCCAGATTAAATAAAGGCTCGCCGTAATTCTCGGCGGAGTAGCCAATCAGATCCAAAAATAGATGGTAAGGGGTGCCGGTCTTTAAATCGTAGTTCATACTCCAAGAGATCAGCCCTGCGGTGTGCTTTTGGCTTGGCTTTGGATTATCTAGTAAGTCCCAGATTGTCTGGTGCTTGGTGCTTTTATGGCTTAGGTACTCGCTAGCAGTAGCGAATAAATCTAGGCAATCTTCGCATTGTTGGGTGGTCATTTTTTGCCCTTCTCTTTCTTTTGTCTAGTTGGATTCTTCCCGTTTAGGAGAATCTCACCGCCTAGGGTAGCACACCCTAAGCGATAAGAAGCCACTAAATTAGTTTAAATATTCTCTATCTTCTGGCTTCAAGTTATAAAACTTGTTGAACGCTTCCATTACCTCGGGAAGGTCAGACATCCCAGAAAAGATGCGGTCTGTGTAAATTGATGGATCGTTTTCTAATCCTTCGTAAAACTCTCTCAAAAGATTATTTTTAATCCGCTCTTCAGCATTACTAATTACCTCGGCGGTTAGTGTGTCCATAAAGTTTTTCTCTTCCATTTGGTGCTCCTTTGTCTAGTAGGCTCATCAGTGCTGGCACTTACCAGCAGACCGCCCTTGCGGGCGGTTTCGCCTTTTTATTTATGGCTACCGCATTTACAGCACTCATCACAACGGTTGCGGGTGTAAATACATTTACGCTCCTTGTCTAATTGCTCGCCACAAGCGAAACATTGAAAGGCTCGCACTTTTTGATTTATTACCTCGCTGAATAAATCGGTATTATATTTATCCATTTTTAACTCCTTGTGTCTAGTTGTGGGCGGGTTTGTCCACTACCTAAAGAATACCACAGACTCCCCTAGTGTCAACTTTATTTGATAACAAAACGATAACATTTTGCTGGGGTATTCCTGAGAGTTGGCTGGGCTAAGGCTCCAGTAAAGGTTTAGGGTTTGGTGCGCTGTTAAAAGTTTTAAGGGCTGGCAAGCGCTGGCAAGAATCGGCAAGGGCTGGCAGGGTGAGCGGTCAGGGTGAGCAGGTGAGCAGGGTTTTAATTATTACCTGCCAGTAATGGAGCAAGCCCCGAGATCCTTACTAACAATCAACCAACGGCAACCAATCCGCAACGGGTGGGGGTGGGGTCAGCCGTATCAGCGCCAGATCACACCCACCGGTTTTAACTATCGGCGGTGTTGTTACTGTACTCCCCAAATAAATATTTCTCCTAAAGTGAAAGCTACCGAAATGTCCGATTTGGTATAGTATTTCTGTGAGGTGTACCACATTATATAAAGTTTTTTACCAGAAAACGGGAAATGGCTTATATTTCCTGCCTTATATATAGTAGGGGAGTAAAACGGGGTGTGATGAGTTTTACGACCCGTTGGCCTCTAGCGAGGCCCCTAAGGGCGAGCACCGTCTTACCCCTCACTTCGCTGTAGCTCGTTCGGGCGCTAAGCCCGAAATCAGGCTACACGTTGCACGGCAGGTGTAATAGATTATCTGATCCAGTATAATCATTCTAGGCCTAGTAATAAAAATTAAAATTAACTTCGGCCCTTATCCACAGGTTTATCCACAAGGAGTAAGATGGCTGAGAACTCAGCAGATATAGCAAAAAGAATTATCCTCACCTCCGTAGCTGAAGGTATGACGGTTGAGCAGGCTTGTGCCTCCGCCGGCAAATCTATCAAGACCTATGAGTACTACCGGCGCACAGACAAGATCTTCGCCGATAGAATGGATCGCACTAGGCTAGGACTTAGAGATAAGAACTTCGCATCTAGTGATGCTCACGACTTAACCTTCGCAGAGTTTAGGCAGCGCTACCTACATAGTCGCACCTTTCCTCACCAACAAAATTTAGTTGATGTGATCAATGGCAATGAGCCAGCTTGGTTACACCCCTCTATGAAATATGAGAAGGGTCTAAACAACAACCGCATCTTAATCAACATCCCTCCTAACCACGCCAAGTCAATTACAATCACAGTTGACTACGTAACCTGGCTACTCTGTCAGAATCCGAATTTTCGTGTCCTAATAGTTTCCCAGACTCAACGTCTGGCCGGTGACTTTCTCTACGCCATCAAGCAACGCCTGACTCACCCAATGTACGAGGACCTTCAAGCAGCATACGCTGCTGGCGTAGGGTTCAAATCTAAGACAGCTTCCTGGCAAGCAACCCGTGTTACCTTCGGGGAAGAGTTGCGAGAGTCCAGTGAGAAAGATCCCAATATAGAGGCTGTAGGTATTGGCGGTCAGATCTACGGTAAACGTGCCGATATGATCATAGTAGACGATGCTGTTACTTTATCTAATGCCAATGACTTTGAACGGCAGATCAAGTGGTTAACACAGGATGTTAGATCCCGTCTTAACCCTACTGGAAAATTAATTGTTATTGGAACTCGTGTAGCCTCCGTAGATTTATACCGAGAACTTCGTAACCCTGATAGGTATCCTGGTGGTTTAGTACCTTGGACCTATCTAGCAATGCCAGCGCTTTTAACTACAGATGAAGATCCCGACAAATGGGAAACTCTATGGCCTGCCTCCGATGCTCCATTTGATGGACAAGAGGAAGCAGACAAGAACGAAGATGGCTTATATCCAAGATGGTCAGGTCGTAACCTCTATAACGAGCGACAATCTATGGATGCTTCAACTTGGGCCTTGGTCTATCAGCAACAAGATGTTTCAGATGATGCTGTCTTTGACCCCGTTTGTGTTCGTGGCTCTATTGATGGTATGCGAAAGAGTGGTGGACTTAATGCCGGTTATCCAGGCCATCCTAAAGATACTCAAGGCTTCACTTATATTTGCGGTCTTGACCCTGCAATGGTTGGTGATACTGCCGCTATTTGTTATGCTATTGATCGCAATACCCATAAACGCTACATTGTTGATGCTATCAAAATTTCTAGGCCGACTCCAGCGCAGATAAGACAATTAATCTTTGACTGGACTGAGCTATACCATCCTAGCGAATGGATCGTAGAACGTAACGCTTTCCAATCATTCCTTACACAGGATGAAGGTATTAGACAACACCTAGCAACTCGTGGCGTAATCCTACGAGAGCACCATACTGGTAACAATAAGTGGGATGCTGGCTTCGGTGTAGCTTCTATGTCAACATTATTTGGTACCAAGCAACACGATGGTAAACACCATAGAGATAATCTTATTCACTTACCTAGTGATCAGACCGAGAATGTCAAGGCTCTAATAGAGCAGTTGATTACTTGGTCCCCCGCTACTAAAGGTAAGACCGATATGGTGATGGCACTTTGGTTCTGTGAGATCAGGGCTAGAGAAATGATTAACTACGGCCAATATCAAAGTCATCATATGAAAAACCCATTCTTATCTAATAGCGAAAAAAGAAAACGAGTAGTAATCAATATAGATGAGATGCTACTACAAAAGGATAAAACCTTTATTTAAGGGAGAGAAGTGCTAACACCTAAAGAGATCGTAGCCAAGACCGCTAGGATACAAACACGCTTTGCGGCCCGTGATCAACGTATGCGGGATGTTCTATCTGTACGTCAGGGTGATATATCAAAAGTATATCCATCTATGTTCTCAGAGGAATACCCAAAGCCTTTAGTTGCTAACTTCGTAGATGTAGCAGCTCGTGACCTCGCTGAGGTTATGGCTCCACTTCCTTCATTTAACTGTGCAGCAACCAATATGGTTTCTGATACACAGCGCAAGGCTGCTGATACTAGAACTCGTATTGCCAACTACTACGTTACATCTTCTGACCTACAGGTTCAGATGTACCAAGGTGCTGACTGGTTTAACACCTACGGTATGTTGCCATCAATTATTGAAATGGATTACGAAACAAACAATCCTCGTATCCGCTTATTAAACCCTTGGGGTGTATACCCAGAGATTGATCGTTTTGGTCGTACTGTTTCCTTAACACAGGTTCTAGCAACAGATGCTGAAACCTTAGCAGCACAATATCCGGAGTTCGCTTCTCAGATCCTGCCACAAAATACTTGGCAACAAGGATCTCCGTTAGTTAGCTTAGTGCGCTATCACGACAAAGACCAAGATGTGATCTTCTTACCAGAGCGTAAAAACTTGGTCTTGTCTAATCTTCCTAACCCAGTAGGTAAGTGTTTAGCAAATGTAGCTATGCGCTCATCCCTAGATGGGGAAGCCCGTGGTCAGTTTGATGACATCTTGTCGGTTCAACTAGCCCGTGCTCGTTTTGCAGTATTACAGATTCAGGCTGCTGAGAAATCTATCCAAGCACCTATTGCTATTCCACAAGATGTACAAGAACTTGCTTTAGGACCAGATGCAATTATGCGTTCTGCTAACCCACAAGCAATTCGCAGAGTTCCACTAGAACTACCTAACGGTGTATTCCAAGAGTCAGGTGTACTAGAGCGTGAACTTCGTATGGGTGCTCGTTATCCTGAAACTCG
>ERZ869921.408-NODE-408-length-28057-cov-9.270695_pt1 | contig 28057 bp, 40 predicted proteins | sample MGYA00579310_ERZ869921 | MGnify/ENA primary metagenome ERZ869921 (study PRJEB32216, sample SAMN09231816) | wastewater metagenome | place: USA: Maryland | collected 2016-06-21 | study: EMG produced TPA metagenomics assembly of the PRJNA472060 data set (Reclaimed... | reverse complement strand
AGGGTTTTTTTATTGACTATCAAAATATATGTATGTACAATGAATGTATAAACAATCAATCAAGTAGCCCGCGAATGTAAAAGCACTATCAATCTAATACAATACAGCATAACAATACCCCTCTATTATTCATTTAAACAAGGCATAAAACAAAGCAAAGAATAAAACAGTACTAACCTAGTCAAAGCAGCATAAACACTACTAAATTGGACGAATAGAATTAAGCCAGTATTATAGATACATATAAGATAAGACACAATGCAATTAAGAGTAAACCAGATACTAATGAATGAACCGAAAAAAAAGGATTAAGGATTAAACAGGAATAGAGTTAAGGTGTAAATTCAAGTCAAACAGATTCGCGCTCGCAACAATACCGGACACAATACCGGACACAATACTATAATAATCCAACAAACATATAACTAATTGAACCTTAACAAGTTACATAAATAGTTCTATAATTTGCATTATGTTAACTACAAACTACATTTAAATCAGTAAACAATTCATTTGCATAGTGTTACGGCTTAATTAAAGGCTATTCTAATGCAATGTAATTGTTTAAACGAGTTGAACCGTATTGAATAAAAGAGTTGTTTAAATAACCTCCAAAACGTAAAACAGGGCAGCGTACCTTGAGTATCCCCCTTCAAAAAATTTCAAAATTTTAAACCTTTTGCCTTGCATATTCAAAACTATATGTTACATTTGTAATGGGGTAGATAGCACATTATGGCTAAAAAGCGAGAAAAAAGCACAATACAGGTATATTTGAAGTGTTACTGCTGCGGTGATACGTTCGAACTTGTAGCTAAGCGGAAGATGTACTGCTCTAACAAATGCCGAGTTAAATACAACCGAGATAAAAAGAATGAATCTAAAACAGTATAAACAACGAAACCGAGTACTTGGTGCTTTAATCATTGACGACAAGAGCCTATTGAGGTTAGTGTCGAATAAGAGAACTACTCCGAGGGGTATTGCATCAAAACGTGCAAGTCAAAGTCTTAGAGACAAGTGGAAGTCTATGGAGCGATTTCATTATCCAAATTATATCAAGCCATGTTCACAAGACTAAAACCGACAAGTAAGTATTTTGGTGTAAGCTGGTTAAACGGCTGGCGGTGTCACGTAGTTCAAAACGGAAAGCGTAGGTTATTGGCTAAGTTTGACAACGAAGAAGATGCAGCTAAGGCTTATAATGAGTTTATGGGTGCGATTTATGGTAAGTATTGTAATTTAAATAATATATGAAAGATAGAACAATGGAATTTAAAGGATTAATTATTATTGATGACCCTATCAGGTTTGTAAGACAGAAGTATGACTTAAAAGAGTATTTCCGTAGGCGAAAACACAGAGGAAAGGTAATTAAGAGGCGTTTAGGTTTTGATGAAACAATCCAAAAGAGAATCAACGGAACTTGGCTAGCGGTTAATTAAAGATTAAATCATGAAAAACATAGATAAAATCGCTACCCCGATATTAGAGGGTAAAGACGTGGACAGTTATTTGGTTCACTTAGGTAAAAAAGTTGACCGACATCAAAAACGGATTATGGACTATATCTTGGTTCGTTATTTGAAATTAATCCCCAAAGACGTTTACGGAAAGATAAAGAATAAATCGGGCGGTTTAGGCGTGACTAAATTTTACTTAGGCAAGGATTGGTTGTTTAGTTACCGACTATTTGCTGAAAAAGGCGAAATGAAAGTGTCGATTGAAACGGATTACCCAACGGATGAAATAGAAAAAATTAAGATATGAGTTTAACTGACGGAATTATTAAAAACAAAAGAAGGTGCAACGAAGATACTTACGTTCAAATCCCATTAAGCAAGTATGAGTACTTTAAGGAGTGCGAGAAACAAGTAAACTATTTTGAGGACAAAGAAAATGTAATTGTCGAGGTTTACAAACCCGTTTGCGGTTATGTCGTTCAGTATCTCAAAACTAATGAGATAGTCGGTAAGTTAAAAAGCGACCACGAGGAATCGGTTAAAGTTTATAGCGACCTATTAGACAAGATGGTCGTTGAACATAGACAACAACTGCTTGACAAAGAAGTAGAAATCAAAGCACTGAATACCAAAATTTCTGACTTACGAAACAAACTCGATAAGAAACGTTCTTGGATTGAAATAATTTTCGGATAATGGCAAAACCAATATTAGTAATAAGACTACCTTTTGATTTTCACGAAAGAAATTCGGAGAGTGTTATAGAAAATGTCAAATCCGTAATCGACAATGAATACCATATTATCCTTGTCGCAGAAGATTCTACTGAAATTAAATTTGAAACCTACAACGACATAAAAGGATTAACCGATGTAGATATTGAGGAACTAATAAAAACAATAAAATGAAAAGATTAGATTACATACAGTCTTTAGGCGGTTTAGCACTTGCCGTTATGGTTTTAGCTTTTTTAGGTTTAATATGGTACGAATCCGAAATCTTTAAAAAGATAATTAAAACATGCTTTTTAATAGTTGTGGCGGTTCTTATAGCGGAAAGGTGGAATAAGGTATGAAAGATAAACTCGAACAACTTTACATCTCCGCTTGTATAGGACAATGGGATTCATCGACTTTCGCGGACAGGGCTATGGAATTATTAGAGCCTAAATATGAAATTAGCGAAATGTCGGACGAAAAATTACAGTCCGAAATAAAAAACTCCTTGCATTACGTTTCAACAAAAGAGTGCGAGTTTACACTTAACAGTAAATGCAAAGCAGTCCCCGAAAGTGAATCTAAAATAGTATTTTGGAAAGACGGAATGTTTTTTAAAGACATTGCTTGTACTATACCTATGGGTAAAGTGGACGATTTGAATGACGGCGTTGAGGTATCGTACAAAATTGTACCAAAAACAGATAAAAGTACACTTAAATGAAAGATTTATTAACTTTGCATTTGAATATGGCCGATAATCCCGACCAAATTACCTTTACGGGTAGTGAGGTTCAAATGATTATTGAATATATCGAAAACCTTGAACACAAAGTCAAAATGCTTAGTTTATGAACGAAGACCCGATTGCAGCGTTAATAGTCCTAAGAAATAAAGGAAGGGAACATAAAGACCTCCCGAAAGCCAAAAGGCGCAGATTGGTCACAACCGCCGTTATGAACTCGATTGTAAATGTTCCCGATGACATTCGAAACAGGCTAATCGAGTTTTGGAAGGAAATACCCAAGTTAATGACCGTTGAAGAATTAATTATCTGCCAACGGGCTTATAATGCAATGACTGACGGTAAAAAGGCTACCGAAGATGCTCAATTACTTTTAAACACCGCTTACGGGCTTGCAAGCGTGGATTCTGATATAGTAGAAACTACCGCTTTGGCAGAACTGACTAAGGATAAGATGCAAGAAATCGAAGACGAACTAAAACGCGAATATTGAACATTTTTATTAAAGAAATTCGGGCGGTTAATTACCTCAATCCTATCGGACTTGAAAAGGTTAGGCAATACTCAAAAATGGTAAAAGATTTGGTTTATCTTGAAACATCACATGAGTTAATCCATTTAGCCCTTGAAGGCAAGTTTAATACCAGGCAAGTTGACCGAATGATTAAGTTTTGGACTATCCAAGAACAAAAATCCCGTGCTTTGCCTATTATTCGGATGATAAATAAGGAAGCAGACCCTAAAATCAAAAAGAAAGCCGATTTGAAGGAACGAGCCGCTCACCGTGCCGAGTATAACAAAAAATGGCTAAATGACGGTCGGAGAATCCGAAAACACGAAAACATAGCCAAAAAGAAAGAAGAAGACGCTATTATGAAGGAAATTGAAGCCGAGACCCGTTCGCAAATGAGTAAAGTTAAATCACGGAAACCCAAGAAAAAGACATTTTGGAATGTTTCTGCAAAAACCGCAAAGCATAGAAGATGACAGAAGCCGAAAGATTGACCTATATCGCCTATAAGTGCAAGACTTCTTCGGAGTTTTTCACGAAATATATGTTTAAAAACGAATCGGGCGGTAAATTTATAGTCAAGAAACACCATAAATTGATTTTTGATGCCTTAGATAAGGTTTTAAGAGGCGAAACAACCCGTTTGATTATAAACGTGCCTCCGAGGTACGGCAAAACAGAAATAGCCGTTAAAAAGTTCATTGCTCAAGGTTTTGCGATAAATCCCGCCTCGAAGTTTATGCATTTGTCGTATTCGGATGATTTAACAATGGATAACTCGCAATTTGTCCGCGATTTAGTCTTACAGCCGTTTTATCAAGAATTATTCCCGAATGTTAAGCTAAAAGCCGATTCTAACTCTAAAAAGAAGTGGTACACGACCAAAGCGGGATTACTTTATGCCACATCAACGGGCGGACAGGTAACAGGATTTGGCGCGGGAACTACCGACACAGACGAAGAAGAAGATTATGAGGCAGAAATCAGAAAATTCTTAGAAGGTCAAGAACTCGAAAAGGAAGTCAATGAGTTTTTTAGTGAGGTTAAGGAAGAAAAAGGGGAATATAAATTTGCGGGTGCTTTAATCGTGGATGACCCGATTAAACCCGAAGATGCCGATAGTGATTTATTAAGGGAACGAATTAACGAACGATTTGATACGACTATATTAAACAGGATAAACTCAAGGACTACACCTGTGATAGTGATTATGCAAAGACTTCACGAATTTGACCTTTGCGGACACTTATTAGAAAAGCACAAGGAGAAAGGCTGGGAGGTTTTATCTATCCCAGCGATACAAACTACCGAAGACGGCAAGGAATACGCCTTATGGCCTCGCAAACACACCTTAGAGGAACTTTATCTTGAAAGAGAAAAAAGACCTCACTACTTTGAACGACAGTATATGCAATCCCCGCAACCAGTAGAGGGCAGAATGTACGAGGAATTTCAGACTTACGAACAAATCCCTATCACAAGGCTTGCAAGGAAGAAAAATTACACGGACGTTGCCGATAAAGGGAAAGACTACCTATGTTCGATTTGTTACATTCAAACAGAAATCGGGTATTATGTGACCGACTTGGTTTATACTAAAGCAAGTACTCAAAATACCGAACCAATGGTCGTTAAAATGCTAAATAGGAATTTTACAGAACGGGCAAGAATAGAATCGAATAACGGAGGGGTAATTTTCGCCCGAAACATAAGAAATCAATTACGAATTAGCGGGAACACAAAATGCTTTATAGAGGACTTTACCCAAACCCAAAACAAAGAGGCAAGAATCCTTAATAACCGTTCGGATGTGTCGAATATGATTATATTCCCCCATGATTGGCAAAAACGTTGGCCAGACTTCTATACCCATGTTACAAGTTTCAGAGCCGAAGGTCAGAACGCTTACGATGATGCGCCCGATGTTCTAACGGGAATAGTAGAAAGCGCAAAAGCGGGTTCGGGATTAATTTCAGTATCAACATTAAGAACAAATGATAACTATAACCATAGATAAACAGTACAAATTACCTTCGGAGTGGAAGGATATTACTTTGCGACAAGCCGAAGAAATATTTAGAGTGCCTGTGCCAGATAAACTTATGGCCTACTGGAAAGCCAAAATTAAAAACGAGCCTTTTGTGGATTTGACCAATAAAGACTTGGTAAAAACGTTTCCGCAATACTACGGACAAATATTAACTCTATTCGGGATTCCTAAAAAGGTCGTTGAAAAGATTATGCCAATTGATAGAAGTTCTTTTTTCAATACCTTCCTTTTGGAGTTTGTTTTAGGGTTGCATTTTAGCCCGAATTATACTTTTAGGGATTTAGAATACATCGAGTATGGCGAAAAGCTATATAAACCCAAATCTAAGAAGATAATGAATGTCGAAATTCCGATGGCTTACGCTACTTACTTTGAGTTTACCGAATCAGCCGATTTGCAAGTATATTCTGAAACTTTAGCGGGCGGTAAGTACGAAGTATTAGCAAATATCGCAAGTGTGCTTTATAGACCGCTAAACGAGACTTACGATGAAGATACTTCTTTGGATAGAGCCGAAAGGTTAAGAGATATGACGATGGATGATGCTTGGGAGGTTTTTTTTTGCTTTCTCGAACTATTGAATATGCAAGCCGAAGCCGACCAAACGCATTTAAAGGAAGCTCTGACCCAAAGGTTAAAATTGCCGCTAAAAGTGCGGGCTTGGGTTCGTGGAACGGAACTATTATCGAAATTGGGAAAGACCCGAAAGGGATTAAAGACGTAAAAAACGGGAATATTTGGGATATATTTGATGTACTCGAATACAACGGTAAAATGGCAAAGTTTAATGAGATGCTAAAATGAAAGACGAGGTAGAGAAAGCGATTAACTTAATTTTGGTTCAAGCCGAACGAATCCTAATTGCTCAAGGCCATAAAGACACGGGTAATTTGATTAATAGTCTAAAAGTCAAGGCCACTGAAGCTGCGGGTGAACTTTGGGGATTAGATTATGGTTTAGCGCAAGAAACGGGGATAAAAAAAGAAAACATACCTTTCGGCAAAGGCGGTGGAACGTCTTTATACATTGATGCTATCATGGCGTGGATTCGCAGAAAAGGTTTTGAAAGCGATATAAAGAAGGTAAAGGGAATGGCTTTTGCGATTGCTACCTCTCACAAGAAACACGGGATGCACACTTCGGGCGGTAAAGGCAATAGCCGATTCGACCAAACCAAACAAGGCTTTTTAACCGAAGCAATCAAGATAACCCAAAAAGACGTTGATTTACTTATAAGCGAAGGTGCTAAAAAACAAATAAACCTTGAGGTAATGAAAATGTGGGATGAAGCTAAAAGAAATTTAGGCCAATAGTTGCATTAAGTAAATAAATAGTATTTTTGCATAATGGCAATAACTATTTATCGACAAGCGGATTTAGTATCAAGCACAAAATCTGACATTATATTCGATGTTATTACTGATTCTACCGACATTACCACTAAAATAGTATGCGAAATATTCTACCGAACACGGCAAGATTCGTTTTATAGGTTAGCGGGTTCAAAAGAACAAAACAAACTCGCGGGATATAATTATTTCCGATTTAACCTTGCGGGTGCGCTAAATAACTTACTAACAGAAAACTATCAAGAATCATCAACGGGGATAAAAACCAACATCGACAAATCCTCATTAGATTACTTTGTTGTTTTTACCGAATACTACCCTTCGACTGCCTTTGTTGCGGAAGATACTTTAACAAGCGGTGTTTACTATGCGAATAATGTTGGAATACTTAAAACAGAGGTTCAAGGAACTTACACGGGTTCGGATTGGTACATGGACGGCACGGCAAGCCACAGATTTTTAACCGATTCGCAGTCAAGCCAATTAGTAAGGGCAAGCGAAAGGTTACAATTAGGGTTTTTGACTTCATTTTCAGACCCCGTTGTTAAATTGAAAGAAACCAAGAACAATCTCTCGACCAATACCGTAACTCATTCAATCGGAAACCAAACTTACAATAAATACCTTTGGGATTATTACGTTGACGAAGACGAAGTTGTGTCGATTGGTACGGAAGGGCTTTACGCGAGTACGGTTTATATCACATCTTTAACGGGAACATCTTTTTATAAGTATATGCCCGATAACCTCAATAGAATGTGGGGAGGTGTAAGAATGGTTGCTACTAATGACATTTTAGAGATTGTTTTACCCGTTTTAGCGGTAGTAAGTGCTGATTTAACAGTAAACGCAATCGCCAAGTCTTCGAACTGTGATATTGAGATTTACTATAAAATTTCGGGTGTATGGACTATTTCAGCTTTCAGTCCTTCGACTATATCTACTTTAGGATTTGCGAATGTCACCGAAACAATGCCCGCCGGAGCGACTGATTTAAGAATAAAGAAACTTTCTGGAGGTGAGGTTTGGATTCCTTTTGCTTATGTGACTTACTTAGACAATAACGCTCAAAATAAACGATGCCAATTTACAATAGACACTACGCATATTGATTCCGATACTTACAAATTAGAAGCATGGGTTGAAGACGGTAGTTCAAACATAATTTCCGAAATAAAAGAGTTTATAGTTGATACTTCAAGGGTAGATGCGACATCAAGGTTTGCGTTTAGAAATATTCGCGGAGATTTCGACCATGTGACATTCACGCAAGGACACCAAGAAAGTTTAATCGTTGACAAGGTACGAATGATGTCGGAATTGCCGATAGATTTTGACACGGCTGACGAACAAACATCGGTTGCGTTCGTAAATTCAGAACAAGTGTTCACTTCGTTTACGGAGTTTGAAACCAACGAAAAATTAACATGGCTAAAGAGTTTAATCGAATCAAGACGGATTTATTTAATCGTTTCCGATGTTCGCTACGCAGTTGATATTCTGACTTCGGAGGTTAAATACTCCGACCATTACGAACATCAACAATTTGAAATTCAATGGCGTTTTAGCGCAATGAGAAATGTTTAATAATTTCCTTACAGATTCAAACGGGCAAATTGTAGCGCAAGAGTTAAAAGACTACGCATCAAATCCCGTTGACCCTTCTTTGGGTTTTAGAGTTGGATTAAAGCCGATTGCGGTAATAAGCAACGACCAACCGCCGGCGTCAATAACAGTACTCCAAACAAACACTATTACAGAGGCTTTTATAAGAAGGGCAGATGTTTTGTATGTTTTAAATCCTAATACATTAGAAATTGTTGAAACCTTTGAATCCGATGAAGATGTAGAGGTTGGAGATGGGAATATAGGGGTAGTTTCAATAACCACAACAAACCCTATTTATGTAGGGTACATTGTAGCGGTTAAGAAACTTTACGCTAACAATATAATGATAGGACAAGGTAATTCTTACTCTATGGAATACACAGCATATTGTCGAACTACCAATGCAACTTTGAAAGAAGCTACATTAGACGGTGCGACAGGAAGCGGATTAACTAATAGAGTACCTATACCAGACAATTCGGCAGTAGCGATAACTTTTGATGTTATGGTAAAAGAAAGCGGAACGGCTAATTATTATTCAATACAAAAAAGGTCAATTTATACGAATAACGGGGGAACGACAACAAACACAGTAGCAACTACCCAAATAGCAGCCGAAAGTAGCGGAGGTTTATCCGCTTGCGTGTTCGATGCTAACGCAAACGATTCGGACGATGCGGCAAAGCCCGATTGTACAGGAATAGGTGGTAAAACATTAAATTGGACTATCAACATTAAAGCAGTAGTAAGCATTTATGGATAGCGTAAGAGTAGTAGTTCAAGATATTGAGGTAGGTATGTTTTCGGCTACCGAAATGGGCTTGTCGGTGACAATACAAGGCAAGTCTATCAACGAGGTAAATACGTTTAATGTTCCTTACACCAAGACCATTAAATTACCTTTAACCGAAACTTTAAGTTTAGCCTTAAAAAACCCGCAAGAAATAGATTCTAAGGGTTCTGTAAGCCTTAAAGAATACTTTACCATACGAATTTACATAAACGGCTATACGAACGTTTACGGGTGGATTAAACCTATAAGAACGGTAATTGATAGTATTCAAGATTATATTGAGTTTTCTATTCAGCCACGACAAAAGACATGGGTTGAGCAAATGGAATTGTTCGATATGTGCGACCTTGATTTGTCGGATTTAAACCACGAATTGACCGTTACCAACATAAGAAATAGTGAAAGCGGCACAGACCCTTACGTTTATGCACCTACCGACATTGCAGAGATTTCAAGACTGCCTGTTTTAAAGGTTGAACTTGTTGGAACTGACCTTTATTATTACTATTACGGAGAACAACCTTCGGGGAACTTTATTGCTCACGCTTACGGGTTTTCTAATTCGGGGCTTTATATGAATTGGCAAGAATTTGCCGATGTTTTAAGTCCTGTGTGGAATACAAGAGGTATTTTTATCGCTAAAACCGTAGGAAGGGTTTTTGGCTCTACTCAAACATATAACCAAAGCGGTTATTTATACATTCAGTCCTATAATTGGCAAGTCGGGGATTTTTACCCTTATATTAATTTTAAGACTTTGGTTGAAAGGGCTTTTTCAAGAATAGGTTATCAAGTTGAAATCCCAAATTCGGATGAATATTTAGATGACAAATATCATTACCAGCATGATATTGAATTACTAAATAAGTTAGCGACCGAGCGAACCGACAACGATAATTTTAGGGTAAGAGTTTATGACGGTGGATATAAGTTTACTAAAAGTGCTGCCGATGCGTGGAAAATGCCGTTTTACAAAACTACTGATTACGGGTTTGTTCAAAACGTAAAATATACCGACACGGGAAACGATGTTCAAGCTACTATTGATGCACGCGCAAACGTATCGAGATTTACTGCAACGGAAAATACTATTTTAAGGTTTGAGTGGAACGTTGATGTTCTTTACGAACTTTCAATATTTTACGGAGTTCAATACACGGACTTAAACTTTAAAATAAATCACTATAATTCATCGAATAGTCTTTTAGCAAGTCACGTAAACGAAACGCCTTACATTCCTTTTGGTGCTTCGCAGCAATACAGATTTAAACTAACTTTAAGCACAGGATATGTTTATCTTCAGACAGGTGACTATGTTGAATGTTTACTTTCGTTTGTCGCTCGTACAGGGTCGTCTTGTGACATAACAATCGAAGATTCTAATACTTTTGAATCATTCGAGTATAAAGGCGGAAACTTCAAAGGAAAGACAATAAGACTAAACGAGTACCTGCCGAGAGAAAACGCCTTGAAATGGCTTAAAGACTTGTCGTTTATTAATAATTGGCAATTCTATACAAACGAGGCATTAAAAAAAGTTTACATTGTACGTGACGATAAAAAACAATCGGGCAAAAAACTAAATTACACTAAAAAGATTGACCGTTCGCGGGGTATTGAGATTGAAGACATTTGCGCTTTACACCCTAAGAAATATAAATTTAATTGGAATAAAGACGAGAACGATTGGTCGGTTGATTACTTGGAAATAACTTCGGGTGAAAGATTCGCAAAAGGCGAACTAACTAATCTTAATCTATTTGTTACTGAAGAACAAGACGTAAGTTGTGAGATTTACGCTGCAAGTTTAGACAAGTTCGAATCAAGCGGGATATTGAATTTTGACACTATCGAAATGAAGTCAAAAGAACAATGGCCGTCTTTGCCGGGATTCAAACGAACCGACTATAAACCAAGATATGTAAGACTTGTATTTAATGAATCATTAGAATCTCACGGACTTTACGGCGCAACGGGAATTGCTTACTTAATCGAAAGAGATGCAACGCCTTTATTTTACGTTAGACCCGAATTTCAGTTAGATTTGCATTTTGGAGGCGCAACAGGACTTTTAAAAACTAAATACTTCCAATTCGCTCGAAGATTAAACTACGGGCAAATTGTAAGGGCATATTTGCTTATTAACGAAACCGACACGGATAGTTATATGCAAATCTTAAAGGAAGATAATGATTTTAGGGCTGACTATTCAATCCAAATCAAAGGAAACGTAGTTGAAGCCGAAATGAATAAGATAATTGATTACGGTTCTACATTGAACGATGTTACACAAGCTGAATTTATAATATTTAAAGACGAAACATAAATGGCAGAGGTTTTATATTACACCATAAAGATTGACGGGATAGACAACGAAACTAAGGAATTAGGTGCTTTGGAGGTTCGGATAAAGGAACTTACCAAAGAACTTAATAATCTAACTACCGCCACAAATCAAGATACCCAAGCAATCGGTGAAACGAAAGCCGCTTTAGCCCTTGCGACTAAGGAACGAAACGAGTATTTAGCCGCGATAAAGAAAACCGCGACTGAAACTAAAGCCGAAACGGGTTCTATGATTGAAATGGAAGCCGCTTTGTCTAAGGCGAATTTAGCTTACCGTTCTTTGTCTAAAACCGACCGCGAAAGTAAAGTAGGCCAAGATTTAAAGAAAAACATTGTTGAACTGACTAAGGAACTTTCAAAGTTAGAACAAGAAACAGGCCGATTCCAAAGACAAGTCGGAAACTACAATACTGCGGGAGTTGCAATGTCGCAAGTTCTTCGAGAAATACCCGCTTTCACTTATTCGGCACAAACGGGGATTTTAGCCTTATCGAATAACATTCCCATTCTTGTCGATGAAATGCGAAATATCGCAGAGGCGATTGATGGGGTAACGGGTAAGAAAAAAGGGTGGGCTGCCGCCTTGCTCGAAATGGGTAAGAACTTATTTTCTTTGGGAGGCGTAATGACTATCGCTGCGGGTTTGTTTACAATCTTTTCGGACAAAATAATCACAATGATTACGGGAACAAAGAAATTGTCCGAAGAAGAAGAAAAGGCTATTGCATTAAAAAAAGACCACATTGTCGCAATCCATGAAATAGATAACGCTTTCAAGGTTTGGAACGGAACTATGACCGAAACAGAGGCCGCTTTGGATAATGTTGCGTTTAAGAATAGCGAGGTCTTAAAGCAGATTCATAAAGATACCCAAAAGCAACTTACTGAAAATCTTAGTACATGGTCTATGTTTAAGGCCGATTTGCAAGCGTTGACTATAAATTTGTTTTCGGGCGTTCCCGGTGGCGCTAAGATAACAGGCGGTATGTTAATCTTGGAAAATCAAGCTAAAGCAGAAAAAGCCGAACGCGACAAGCAAAGGATGTTTCTCTACAACGAGCAAATCGACTTTAATCTTAAACTTAAAGACCTTGCGATGAAATCCGAAGATGAACTCGAAGAAATCAGAGCAAGGGCAATAGGTAACGAACTTGATAGTCAAATAGCCCTTTTAGCAATCAAAGAGCGTAGAGAAAAAACGGCTGCCAATGCCTTGATGTCTAATGCTACCTTAACGGGTAAAGGCAAAGAGGTAAACGATGCTTTGATTAATAAAAGGTTCTTGCAAATTGAAGAAAAGTACCGAATTGAAGAGCAATTATTAATTGACAAATACAACAAGGCAAAGGCAGAAAAAGAAAAGAAAGCAGCCGAAGAACTTGCTCAAAAGCTAGCCGAAATTGATGCTAAGAAACTTGAACTAAAACGTCAATACAATAATGAACTAATCGACCTAATCCCCGACCAATTTAAACGCGAACGGGATAAGGAAACTTACAGACATTATAACCTTTTGGAAGACTACAAAGCAGCCCAAAAGAAATATCCCGAACTTAAAGCCGAATACAACAATCTTATTGAATCCGAAGAAAAAACTCATGCTAAAAACATGGAGGATATTTTGATTGATGCCGTTTTAAGACAAAGCAAGACTTCGGAAGAAGAAAAGAAAATCCAACTAAAACAAAAAGAAGAATACGACAAGGCAGTTCGACAAATGGTTATTGACCAAATCGAAGACGATGAAAAGTTGGAAGAAAAAAGAAACAAAGACCGAAAAGATACCGCCAAAGTTCTTTACCAATATTTACTTCAAGCCGAACAACAGTTCTTTAGGATGAAAGAGGAAGCAATCGCCAGAAGTCTTAAACGCGAGGAAGCAATGATTGAGGCAAGTGCAGAAACCCAACAGAATATCCTTAAAAACCGATTAGATAAAGGCATTATTTCAGAGGCGCAATACAATGCCGACAAAAACGAACTTGACCGACAAACCCAAGAAAAGAAACTCGAAGCACAAAAGGCAGCCTTTGAAAAGGAAAAGAAACTTGCCCTTGCTCAAATTGCCGTAAACACCGCTATCGCTATTTCAAACGTATGGGCTACAGAAGGACTTGCCGTGCCTGTGGCAATCGCTCAAACTGCGGGGATAGTTGCTATCAACGCTTTGCAAGCAGCAGCCGTAAACGCTCAAGAATTTGCAACGGGCGGACTTGTAAAAGACAAGGATAGAAACATAGTTCCGAAAGCAAACGGAGATAGTGTACTTGCGACACTAACCCCCGGCGAGGTAGTTCTGAACGAACGTCAACAACAAATGTTAGGTGGCGCATCAACATTCGCTAAAATCGGTGTACCGGGCTTTACCCCTATGCCAAATTCAGCGAGTGGTGGTTCTGTTTCATCAATTAGTAAAAAAGAATTTCAAGCGATGTTTAGCGGACTTGGTAAAATGATTAACTCTAAAAAAGTTTACCAATTAGAATCGGAGAATAAAAGAGTAAGAGAATCAGTACAATCATACGAATCAAACAGCAAATGGTAGATATAGCAGAACGATTTATTAAATTACAGTTAGAGCAAAACGGAGAATCCCAACGGTTTGAAAAGTATTTGCGTGATATGGTTTCAAAAGGGCTTATCGAAGAAATCGCTATGCGTAATTTTTGCCTCGTAAAACAAATGGACGATTACATCAAGGCTAACAAAGGGCATATTGGAAACGCTTTAATGGACTTGTCGGATGACTTCAATGTTTCCGAACGAATGATACGATTAATACACAAAAAATATACAAGAATATTTTAGTGTAATAGCATTTCACAACGATAGGCTAAAAGAGTACGGTACTTTGTATCATGTTTCAAATCCATGCCAAGTCGAACGGTGTTACCAAAATTTCCATAAACGGGGATATTGGTAAGTCTTTGACAGGCGACTACGTTACCCTTGAAAACGTTTTATCTCAAATAGAAGGTATTGAAGGAGATGTAGAAGTTACAATTTCATCTTTAGGAGGTTTAGGAGTAGAAGGATTGAAAATGTACGATGCCTTAAAATCTATTAAAGGCAATGTAAAAACAAGAATGATAGGGGCGGTTGCAAGTGCGGGTACATATCCCGCAATGGCTGGCGAACCTGTTTCTATGGCCTCAAATGCGAGGTTCTTAATTCACCCATGCCATACTTCGGTAGAGGGTAACGCATCAAAACTTAGAGAAGTATTAGGCGAGTTGGAGTATTTCGATGAAATACAAGCTGATTTCTACCTTGATAGAGTTTCTCGAAAAGGCAAAACACTTGAAGATATTAAGGAGTTAATGGCACAAGAAAAATTCATTGATGCCGAAACCGCTTTGGAGTGGGGTTTTGTTGATGAAATCTTCGAGCCTGTGGCAATAGCCGCAAAGTACAATAAAGAAGATTTAGAGCAATTAGGCATACCCGAACTGCCACAAGAATACTACGCAAATATAAAAGAACCAGAAATGGAAAATAATCAAACAAGCATTGATGCAATATTAGCCAAGTTTGGCTTGCAGAAAATCAAGGCGGAAGTTTCAGTAGAAACCTTAACTGCCGAAAACGAATCTCTAAAAAGCGAATTAGAGAAGCTACGAACTGAAAGCGAATTAGAAAAGTCTAATTTTATACAGGCATCTAAGGAAATTTCAGAAACTACTGAAAAGGAAGTGTCCGAAATCAAAGCCAAGTACGAGTTCTTGCAAACAGAAAACGAATCTATCAAGGCTGAAATTGAAAAATACAAAGCTGGCGGAGTTGATTTAGGAATCAAAGACCCTAATCCAGATGGTAACGCAAAAGACGATGAATCTACAAGGGTTCTGAAAGACATTTTTGCAAGTATTTCACCGCAAACAAAAGCCCTTTATTCATAAATGGAAACGGTTAAAATCATATTCGACGGGGAAGAGGTAGAAATACCTATGGCAGATTTAGAGTGGTTTCAACAAAATCACGAAGTAGAAGTAGTAAAAACAAAAAAAGAAAAATAACATGGCAAATTTAATAACCCATTCACTATCGTACAGTAAGCAAAGTCTTACCGAGTACTTTATTAAGCCGTTGTTCATCCAAAATGACATTCGCAGCTTAATTACGATTCGTACCAATATCAAAGACAACGAAAAACTTGATTTCTTTGACAAACTTTCTAAGATTACTAAGGCTTATGCTCAAGGTACATCTTTTAGTTCTTCGACAGGCGTAACCATTACGCAAAAGACATTGACGGTTGAAGACATGAAAGCCGAAGTAAAACAAAACGGTAAAGCCTTTTTGAATTACGTTAAAGAATCTTTGTTAAGCAAAGGTTACAAAGAAAACGACATTACCGGAACTCTATTTGAAGAAATCGTTGCCGCTATTTTCATGGATGCCTTGAAAGCGGATTTACAACGTCAAATCTTCTTCGGAGATACAACCAAAACCACAACTTCAAGTGACATTGCAAGTGCAACGGCTGACGTTCACTACAACGTTTACAACGGATTTTGGACAAGAATTATTACTGACATCGCTGCAACTACAATCCCCGTTGCACAATGGGTTGATTTAAATTCAACTACATATTTAACGACTGCGGGTGTTAAGCAAGTTGCAACGACTACTTTAACGGGTACTTCGGGAACTGCAAACATTACCTTTAACGGTACGGCTTACCTTGCTACATTCACAACCGATTTAACAACTTCGGCTGCAAACTTTGTAACATCTCATGCCGCTACAATCGCAGCACGTTTTAACGGTGCGGTAGTGACAAATTCGGGTGCGGGTATTATCTTTACCTCTAACATTGCGGGTGTTCCTATTTCAGTTTCAGCAGCCGTAAACGCATCGGGTAACTTAGCGGGTTCTGTGGTTGCTACAACTGCAAACGTATCGAGAAGTGCAATGAAAGCGGACGGTGCTTACACAGCATTTAAAGCATTATACGCTACAATGCCGCCTGTTCTTAAAAAGAATAAAGAGTATGCTAAATTCATGTGTACCGCTTCTGTGGTTGATAATTATCGTACAACATTAGAATCGGCAACTGCGGGTTCTGAATCTGCTTACATGGCAGTAATTGACGGTGTTAAGAAATTGGCTTATCGTGGTATCGAAATCATCGAGCGTAACGAATGGGATGTAATCATTGACGAAGATTTTGGTAATGCTTATCCTCACCGTATTCTTTTGACAATTCCTCAAAACCTTGTGTTTGGAACTGACGGAGAAAGCGATGATATGAGTGCGGAGATTTTCTATGACAAAATCGGTCAAGAAAACATTTTCCGTGTGGAATACAAAGCGGGTACTCAATATGTACACCCTGATTACATCTGTGCAGCCTATTAATTAATTAGAAAATGAGTTTAACAACAGGAATATCATTAGTTTGCCAAGTATGGACAGGAGGCGGTAAAAAGCTATATCTTGTTGACAAAGCAGACGTAACATCTTTTACCTTGTCGGGCGGTCAATATACCGCCGTGACAATGGTGTCGGGAAAGGTTTTCAAAGAATACCAATTCCTTGATGACAGTTTTGAGTGGAAGGAAGATTCTAATAGAGCCGAATCTGGTTCTACCATAATCACCGACACGATTGAGTGCATCTTTCAAGGCAATAACAATACATTGCGTGCGGGTATCGAAGAGATTATCGCTTCAAGCACTTGCGGCATGATTGGCATTGTCGAAGATAACAACGATTCAAAGTGGGTTATCGGTTACGGAGAACGTTCAAAACGTGCTTTAAAAATGGCAACAAGCGCAACATCAACAGGTAAGAAATACGAAGAGCCAGTAGGAACTACTATCACATTAATGGTCAATACCTTAGAGAAAGCGAGAGTATTTACGGGAACAGTACCAACATCTTAATAAAAACATGGCAACAGCAGTAAGCATAAGTTATTCAGTAGGCGATACCGTATTTGTATGGTACGACCTTCAATTGTCTTCGGGTTTATTACCCGCAAGTAGAACGGTATCAAGAATTGACATAGGGGCAGCCGCAGACGTAGCAACAATATATTTTTCTGATGGGGTTGCGATTCAGACAAGCACAGCATCGCCGAGAGTTTATACTACACAGGCAGCTTGCGCGACAGCAATATTGAACCAAATAATCACTATTTCAACCGCTTTGGTAGCCTTAGAAAGTTCGCCAACCGCAGTAGTAGGAACATCGGGTACAGCAACAGCACTTCGTAGATGGAAAGCATAATGAAATACATTTTAATACCTTCATTCTACGGGCAAGATGTTTGGACTTCGGAGGGCAAAATAACCCTAAGTGCCGAAACAACTCAAAAGCAATTACAACACCTTCACGAGATTGGTCACGCTTGCGTTATCAAATCGGAAAGTAAAAAATAGTTCTATCATTTCATCCAAATCGAGCGGGGTAATACCCGCTTTTTTTGGCAATAGGCTTTTCTGTTTGCCGTAAATAACAGAAAAATAACAGGTAAATAACAGATGGCTAAGTTCGAAAAAGGAGAAAGCGGAAACCCAAACGGTAGGCCAAAGGCTAATCCAAATAAAGTTTTAGGAAGTGTTATACTTGCTGCGGCTGCGGGAGTGCCAGAGTTGCCTATTGAAAAAACGGCTGCCGATAGTGCAAAGAATCAATACGCTTGGATTCATTTTGGTTCGGATAACCAATTCCCTCAAGCACTTGCCTTAATGTCAAGACGAAGTGTAATGCACCGTTCTATTATGTATCATAAAAAGAACTTTGTTATTCCACATCAAATGACGTGCGATAACGAAGAAGTCTTAAAGTACATTGAATCCGTAAATGCCAACGATGAAAGTTTGCCCGAAGTTTTAGGCAAAGATTATCTTGATTGGCAAAACACAGGAAACTGTTATATTGAAATTGTTAAATATCCGATAGGTGGCAAAAAGTTCGGAGTTAATTTATATCATAAAGACGCTACTAAAGGGCGTGTTAAAGACATTAAAAACTCAAAAGATAAAATGCCCGGTATTCTCTTTCACCCCGATTGGTCAAAAGCAAGACATACACCCGAATTAATAGTTGATTTTCCTTTATACCCTAACTTTAAAAAGATAGACGGACAAGAACGTTCTATTTATCACTTTAAAGACTACGAGGCCGAATATTCCGATTATGGCATTCCGTTGTTTATTGCAGCCTTAGATGTTGCCGCGATAGCATGGAAAACAAATAAATGGAATGTATCTCGATTAGATAACACGTTTCACACAAGCGGGGTTATGGTTGTAGAAGGTGATTATTCACCCGAAGATGTAGAGGTTTTAAAAGACGAAATCCAAGCCGCTTATTCAGGCGAAGACAATCAAGGTAAACTTGCGGTTATTATTAAGCAATTAGGAGGCAGTAGCACGACTATCACCCCCTTTACGACTAATATGGAAGGTGATTGGACACAATTACACGACCAAGCAAATAAAGACCTTGTTGCCGCTCACGTATGGCAACGTTCTTTATGTAATATGTCCGATTCGGCACAATTAGGAAACACAACCTTAATTCGCAATGAATATGGCCTTGCTACGCGAATAATAGAAAACGACCAAATATTTTTTCTTAAACGGATTAAGAAAATATTAAATCAAGTTGCGGGAATGGATGCCTCGACTTTACAGTTCACTAATATTTCGCCTGTACCTATTACCGATTTATTAGACCCTAAAATGATTCTTTTAAAAGACGAACAAAGAAAAGCTTTCGGATATTTACCGATGACTGATGCTGAAATTAAAATATTTGAACAAGAACAATTAACTTTGAAACCAAATGCCACTAATAACAGCAGCCCAAGTAATTAGTTTATCTTTTAGTAATTTAAGCACAGACCCGTCTTTGATTAAGGCGCAAATGATTCGTGCGACTGAATTGCAATACATAAAACCTGCAGTCGGCGAAGACCTTTACGATTTGTTAATTGCCGAACACGCAGTAACAACTTATACAGGATTAAATTCAACTTTAATTTCAACTTACCTACAACCCGCTTTGGCTTACTATGTCAAGTTAAAGATGTTGCCCGATTTGAATATGAATACCGCATCACAGGGGATTATGGTAAACACCGCCGAACACGCGAATCAAGCGACAAGTTCACAAAGGGCAGAGTTAGCAGAATCGGCTAAAAGTAGCGCGGATGCCTTACTTAAAGAAGCGGTTAGATACATCGAAGACAATGAATCAATTTTCCCTTTATACACCAACTCAAGCGATAAAACAGTAGGCGTTTTAATTGGTGGATTTTCAGTCGGCAAAAAGAATGTAACAAACCCTTATCCTTGGCGTAAATGAGTACCGTTAAAAGCATAAAAGATAGATTTGAAGCCATTACTGCAATAGTAACGGGCATAGGCTCTTTTATGTTTGACGACATCTCAAAAGTCAATACAAATCAATCGAAAACATGGCCTTTGCTTTTATTGAAAGTTCCCGAAACCGCGACAACAGACGGCAAGGGATTTATGAAAGATTGGACTGGATATGATTTAGTGTTTTACATTTTAGATACCCATTTCCAAGACGATACACGGGAACTTGCAGAGGTTTGGGATGAACTAAGAGAATACGGGGAGCAAGTAATAATCGAGTTAAAATCACAACCGAGCGTTTACAGGATTAAAGATAAATTAGTTAAATGGGATTATGGCTACGATTTATTCAATGATAAATTAGTCGCTATAAAAGGAAGTTTAACTTTAAATGCTTTCCATTGTTACGAAGCGGCAAATACTCCAACAACGGATTATTTTAGATTGAACGAAAACGGGGATTACTTCTTATTAGAAAACGGAGATTACAAATTATTAGGATAAAATGGCAAATAGAAAATTAAGCGAGCATACCGCAATAACAGGCGCAAACGTAAATCCAAATGCGGATTATATCGAGATACTTGATGTTTCAGATACAACGGATGCTGCAAGCGGTACGAATAAAAAAATATTACCAAGTCAATTATTAATAGCAATAGGCGCAGAACCCGCAAAGGGCGCAGACGATAACTATGTTACTGATGCCGAAAAAGCAAAATTAGGAAACATTACTGTAACCCAAGCGGTTGATTTGGATTCTATTGAAACCCTTGCTAACGGTGCAATACAATCGGGTGGAACGGCTGGAGGCGAACTTTCGGGAACTTGGCCGAATCCTACAATATTAAATTCGGCGGTACTTGCAAAAGTATTAACAGGCTTAAATGTTACAGGCAGTTCACTTGCAGCTACCGATACGATAATCGAAGCCTTTGGAAAGGTTCAAAGCCAATTAAACGGAGTTTTAGGAGGCGCAATTTATCAAGGCGTTTGGAATGCTACGACAAACAGCCCAAGCCTTGCAAGCGCAACGGGAACAAAAGGTTATTATTATGTTGTAAGCGTAGCGGGTTCGATTAATTTAGATGGTGTAACCGATTGGAAAGTAGGGGATTGGGCTATTTATAACGGCACGGCTTGGCAAAAGGTAGACAATACAGACGCGGTAAGTTCTGTAAATGGATTTACGGGCGCGGTAAGTTTAACAAGTGCTAATATTAGTGAAGTTACTAATTTATACTTTACAACCGCGCGAGTTTTAGCAACTGCCTTAACAGGTTTTAGTGCGGGTGCTGGAACGGTTGCTGCAACTGATACAATTTTACAAGCAATTAATAAAATAGTTGGCAATATAGCTGGCAAGCAAAACACTTTAGGCAATGGCGATGTAACACTTGCAATGATTAACGCAACTGGAACGCCCGGTGCAGGGAATTATCTTCGCGGAGATGGTACATGGTCGGCAGTTCCGGGGGGCGGTTCTTCAATCGAAATCCTAACCGCTACAATCGGAACTACCCAAAACGACTACGCAATTAGCGGAATTTCAAACGATAAAAATGTTTTGTCAGTTTTAAGAATTACACCAAGCGCGAGTTTTAAAATTACAGGCATAAGCGCAACGGGATTAGACGACGGCAAGCGAGTAAGAATTTACAATAATTCAGACCCTTTAACGGCTGGTTCAATGATAATTTTAGCCGAACGCAATTCGACAAGTTCACTTTCTGCAAATCGGTTATTAAGTCCTATTTATGGTTCATTTCCACCGATTATAACACCGGGGCAATATTTAGATTTTGAACTAAATACAACGGTAGGTTCATGGACTTTGGTAAGTGCGAGTGATTGGGGGAATCCTAACGGGTTTTTTGATACTTATTCAGATTGTCACGTAAATGCACCGTTTTTAACGAACACGGCAACGGCTGGAAGTGTCGGGGCAACATCAAGTAGTACGTTGTCAAATACTGTTCAAAAGACAGTCGGAACGATGCTGCATACTATCACAACAAACGGAGGGAGGTCTTATTTGGGTACTCAAAACGGGGCGATGTATTTAGGTAGTGGTTCGGCACTGGGTATGGCAAGGGTATTTTTTGGGGCGTTAGCGGACGCGACAAACGATTATTTTTCATGTAATTTGTTTACCAATGCGGGCGGCGGTTCGAGTCCTGTAGATCAATGCGGATTTGTTTATAATCGTTCAGTTTCGACCGATTGGAGAACTTCAACCGTTTCCAACTCCACGGAAACAGCAAACACAGTAGCGGGCTTTACTCCCTCAATTACAGTAGCGCATACAATAGGTGTATTCATAAACGGAGATGGTACGAGGGTTGATTTCTTTTATTCAGTAGATGGGGATACTTGGAATTTTGCAACTTCGCACACAACTAATATACCAAGCGGAACTTCGAGGGTTTTAGGTTTTTCAACAGGGTTCACAAAAACCGCTGGCAACGGTTCTAAAACAATGGTAACTGATTGGTTAGGTTTTAAATTAATGACTAAACGAGGCGTATAATGAAAGTAAAAATTACAGGACAATTCACAAACGGGCAACCATATTACGCGGTAATCCCAAAAGAAAATTTAACGGATTCAGAGGCGCAATCCTTAATAGATTCGGAAAGCTGGAAAGATAACAGTTCGACTTCAGACGGTTCGCCTTTAGATGCGGCAACTTTGCAAGCGGAGTTATTCGATGACTTTGAATATCCTTCAGTTAAAAAAGCAGCACTAAGAGAATCGCTTTATGAAAGTAACGATTTAAGCACGGTTGAAGCGGCTATTAATGCAGCCGACGGAGTTGTTAAAATATGGTGGGAAGACATGCAGTATATCACTTTAGAAAACCCTAAAACTTTAATGATTCAAACGGCATTAGGTTGGAGTGAATCGAAAGTAAAAGGTATTTTCAGAAGAGCAAACGAAATTCAAATAGCAAATCAATGAAACAAAAAACTACATTCGGAAACTTCGCACAACCTACCCCTAAATGGGCAAGGTTACTATTTAACATTTTTACGGCAATATCGGGGGTTTTGTCTATTGTAGTGGTAACATTTAGCGATGAAATACCCGACAGTACGGAAACTTTACTATTAAAGATTGCAGCCGTTAGCGTTCCAATTATGAGAGTGTTTACTAAGTCTTTTGGGATAACGGATGCTGAAGAAAGTAAATAATTGGCTCGATACAATGCACTCAGCCTACGGGCAGATTGTTAAACTAATAGCGATTGTAACCTTTGTATTCACTTTTGCGCCTAAAGTTTATAACGGGTTAAATTCGGGAATAGAACACTTTGAAGAAAACAAAGCATTCAGGCAAAAGGTTTTAGCGCATCAGTACCAAGATTCGGTTAACGATGTTAAGTTATTTGTTGCCCTTGAAATTAACGCCAAAACGAATGAAATAATCTTAGAGAAAAAAGGCGAGTTCTTTTTTATTGCCGATAGTTTAGGGGGCACGATAAGAGTAAGTGATGCTTTAACCCGTGCAAGTGGTAGGCCGTTTGAATTAGTCAAAGATTATAATTGGATTAATTTCGTTCACAACCGAGATAAGGTTATGGTCCGGGATGCAATCCAACAAACTGTAAAATCAAAAGCGGATTGGGAATGTTATTTTTTATACTACATGAATAACACTTATTTACCGATCAAATCCGAAGCCCGTAAAATACTTTATAACGGCAAAATAATGAACTATGTCGGCACTTTGTCGGTGACTACACCCGAAATTTACGAAGCACGTAGGCAGTAATTTGCAATCATCAAATAACTAACTATATTTGCAGTAGCTGATACTCCCTAAAATATTTAAAAGCCGATTATTTATAGTCGGTTTTTTTATTCCTAAAAATAATTTGCATAATTAAAAAACAGTTGTATATTTGAAACCTTGTTAAAAAGCAATATTGCAATATCACTTTTAATTACGAAGCCATGATTAAGAACAGAAATTAAAACAGACCCGGTTAAAAACAACAATTAAAAACTTAAAACAATTTTAAAAAACCCTTGCAAAAATGTGAGGGTTTTTTTATTCCTAAAAATAATAGTTGCAAGTTTGAAATAATATAATACATTTGCAATTCAAAACTTTCGCAAAAGGTTTACTAATTGAGATTAACGGAGGGGTGTATTGATGGATGCGCCCCTTTTATTTTAAAAGACTATATTTGTTTTATGAACGACTTAAAACTATCATCTTTAATAATTCTAATATTTACAATTTGCTTGATAGTAGGTTGGAGTAGATTAGAAAGCCTTGAAAAAGACTACAAGGCTAAATTAGCCGTTTTAAGACATTCAAAAGCAAAAGACAGTACTAACCAAGCAAATACAAACGATAGTTTAAGACAGGTTATATATGAGCGAAATAATAAACTTTAAAACAACGTGTCCGCACGAATGGCAACATCAAGAATCTACATTTGGCGGCAAAGTAGTATGTATGAAATGTAACACCTTATTAAATGTTTATAGTGTAGTAAGCAACGAGGAACTTTTAACACGTAGGCCGAAAAGCGCATACGATTATTTATTTAATTAAACATGAACTTTAAAACATTTATTAGATTGCCTATTAGATTCATTGCGGTTCTTATTGTTAAGTATTTGCAAAAACGCTACAAATCAATATCTTTAAAAAATAGGCACAATCAAACAAATCAAGTTCTTTTAAAATTAAGATTAATTCAATCAATACTATATTATTTTAAAGGTCAATTTAGTGCATGGGGTTATTTTCATCCAAGTTGTGTTTGGCCTGAAAAAGATGAAAAGGGATTTGCAAAGTTATTTCCAAAAAAGGACTTCGAGGAACTTGATTTAGTTGTTTGGCATAACCCAGAAGCGGTTACTTATTATCAAAATAAGATTTATGAACTGTCAAATAGACGGCCACCTAATTATGAGAAGGAAATAAAAAAGCAACTAATACTTTGGGATAAATGGAATTAACAAACTATAAAACCGGCGATATTGCTTTTGTTTCAAACAAGGCCACAAGTAACCCGCGAACTTGGGTAAGTGATATAATCCAATTCTTACAAACGGGCAAACTAAAAAACGGAAACGATATATTTTCGCATACCGGGCAGTTTATTTGGATTGAAGGCAAATTATACGTAATTGATTCAGACACCGACGGCGTTGATGTAGAACTGTTTGAAAAATGGGTTAAAAGGCGAACGGTAATAAAAGTATTTAGGCCGAATGCCTTAACTGATTTACCCGCGATTCAAGCCTATACAGAACTTGCCTTATCAAAAGCGGGCAATGGTTACGGTTGGAAATCAATACCCTCGTTCGTTTTCTTTTTGACAGGAAAACGATACTTAGGCCGATTAACAACGCCAACGGATAACATGATTTGCAGCGTATTTACGGCCTATCTTTATAACATCAAAGACTGGCAAATACAAACCCCTCAATCATTATGGGTTAATCGTTTTAAAAACTTTCCGAATGGAGAAGATTGCCTATAACTTAATGGGTATAGGCCTCGTGGCCATCGGAGCGATAAACTCGATTCGGAGACGCAAAATATGCCTTGGGCGGCTTTGTAAAACCCAAATATATTATGAGAACAGCAAATAGAAATATTGATTTTCTACACAGGGCTATGGAGCAAATTAATAACGATGTGGAAACTATCCAATCGGCTATCAAAAGAGTTGGTACACCTAAAGAAATTGACGCATTTTTCGACAAGAAATCAATTGCATTTGGTAGGTGGTTATTGGGAAGAAATGAAAGAACTTTAGAACATTCAATGGAAGATTTGATGCAAGCGTATAACGACTATATTCACTCCGCTCCAAATGAAGAGCAAGTAGATTATTACAGAAGCTCTGAACAACGTTGCTCAAACGAAACCACTCACGCTCCGGGAGGATGTCCGATATAGTTGGGTTGCTTGCCTATAACGGTGGCGATTGGCGAAGTAAAAGCCTTGCACTACCGTTTATCTTCAGCACTACACTTGATGGCTTTTATTTTGCCAATTGCGTGTTAGCTGCTGTTTTTTTCTGTTTGATTTTCAGCACTTTAGAAAATAAATTGAAAATATCTTTGAAATAGTTTGCATAATCAAAATAAGGTTGTATATTTGTATCGTTAAACAATTAAAAAATAAACAAAATGACAAATTTAAAAAACATATTAGGACTTAGAAACAACATCGACCAGTTCTCAACTTTAGAAGGTGCTAACAGATGGGCAAACAACTGTATAAAATTACATATTGTAATGCTTGGTGATAACGGTAAATATTGGGTGGCTTGTTTTGCAGATGCTCAAAAACTTTCTAAAATGGGTTATGAAATTGCAGCCTAAAAAGAAAAAAGAAACAAGAGGGGGCACCCGGCAAGGGGCGGGTGCTAAACCTAAATACAACGAAGGAACTAAAACGGTTGCTTTTCGATGTCCATTGTCAAAAGTTGATGAACTAAAAATAGTTGTTAAGTCTAAACTTTCGGAGTGGTCGGTAAAATAGCAGCTAACGGCTGCGGGTATCCGATGTTGGCGATTAGAAAGCAGAATATTATCAAAATATATAAAACTTATAGATATGAAAAAACTTAAAAATACCACAAAAACGCCAATAGCGGATGACCCGATGTTAGCACCTCGTACATCTTGTTTGCCTTGTTTTCATTGTAAAGTAATGCAAGGGAAGTTAAATACACCGATGTCGTTTTTATGTTTCAAAGGCAAATTTGCGTTAACAACTAATCAAAAAGAATTATCAAAGCACTTAAATTGCTCATTGTTTGAGTATGAGTGCTAACGTTTTGGGGCTTTGCGTAGTAGCCCTTAGTAGAAACTTAAAATTAACCACGACACTTGATAGGGCTATTACGCAAAACCCTTGTTATGTGCCGTTAAATTGAAGAGATTATGTTCGATAAGATAAAAGTATTTAAGACAAAAATTGTCAAGCCAAGAATTAAACACCAATGCGTTAAATGTGGTGGAAAAATAGAACCAAAACAAGAATGTGTAAATACCACGTTTTCTTATGATGGCAGATTGATTAGTGTTTATTTCTGTCAGCGTGAGGAGTGTCGATTTTAATGGCATATAACGGTTTGCGGCTTTGTGTCTGTTTGCCCTTGCACAAAGTTTCAAGTTACCACAAATGTTGATAGGGCAAATAGCACAAAACCGCTGTTATACGCTGGCACGGTTAATTAAACGATAAACTTAAATTGAAACACAAAACAAATTTTTTATTAAAATGAGCGAGGGCAAAAAAGAAATATTATTAGGGGATTGTTTGGAACTTATGAAGGATATACCAAACGGAAGTATTGATGCTATAATTACAGACCCCCCATATACTGATGGAAATATAAACGTACTTGATGGGCATAAAATACAAACTATGTTTTCTATTGAAAGCGTAATGAATGAATTTTATAGGGTTTTGAAAAAAGACAGTTTTATGGCTTTCTTTGGTCAAATGCCTACTATACTTGAATGGCATAACCAAGCAATAAAAGCAGGTTTTAAATTTAGAATTGATATTGTGTGGTGTAAAAAGAAAGGTGGTCAAGGTGGTAATTTGGCTTTAAAAAAATCGCACGAACTAATTTATGTTTATTCAAAAGGAAGTCCTAACTATTATAAAACAAGTGGAGAATATACCGATGTATCACAAGGGCAATGCGAAGCTGGAATAAAAGATATTGAAACAGTATTTAGGCAGTTATCATATTGGAGAGGAATGGCACATGGTAAAAAATTAGTATTTGATACTGATAACGGATGTTCAAATGAAGAATATTTTTACAAGCAAGGGGGATTTAAAAAAGGCATGAAAGCGAGAAAACTTGGAATGGAAGATATATCTTTTAATTCTGTATGGGCATTTTCAGCTCACAACAATAAACACAGAAACCCAGAAACTGGTCAAATAAAACACCCTACTGTTAAAAGCATTCCACTTATGGAACGGCTAATTGAATTACTTAGCGAAAATGACAGTATAATATTAGAGCCATTTGCAGGAAGCGGAACAACTGCACTCGCTTGTCTGAATACGAACCGCCAATTTATATTAATTGAAAAAGAACAAAAGTATTACGATATTATTTTAAAGAGGGTGGGAGATTTTAATA
>ERZ869921.406-NODE-406-length-28078-cov-5.851765_pt1 | contig 28078 bp, 20 predicted proteins | sample MGYA00579310_ERZ869921 | MGnify/ENA primary metagenome ERZ869921 (study PRJEB32216, sample SAMN09231816) | wastewater metagenome | place: USA: Maryland | collected 2016-06-21 | study: EMG produced TPA metagenomics assembly of the PRJNA472060 data set (Reclaimed... | reverse complement strand
TGGAGCCGGGAAAGTGAGCGATCCAACCTGGCCAGAGGCGTTCATGTACGTTGGGTTCGCGCTCGCTCTTGTTTGGTATCTGAGGGATTGACTATGGGTGAGGATGATTTAAAAAAATTTGTCGCACTGGTTGGCGATATGCGAGCCGCGCAAAAGGAATATTTCGCTACTCGTGACCGGGAAGTGCTGAGTCGGTCCAAGGCGCTGGAGCGCCAAGTTGATAAGTGTCTGGATGACATGAAATCGCCGGGGTTATTCTGATGAGCGCAACCGCATACCCACTACAGTGGCCCTCCGACTGGCCGCGCACCCGACACCGCGAGCGGTCACGGTTTGATACCACCTTCGCCAAGGCCCGCGACGGACTGGCTGACGAGTTGGAGCGAATGGGTGCGCGCCATGTCGTACTGTCCACCAACATCGAGTTGCGGCTCGATGGGCAGCCCTACGCGAACCGGGCGCAACCTGGCGATCCCGGCGTGGCTGTGTACTTTGAATATAAAAAACAGCCCAGGACTTTCGCGTGCGACCGCTGGGATCGCATTGAGGACAACATCCAGGCAATCAGAAAAACCATCGAAGCGCTGCGCGGCATCGAGCGCTGGGGCGCGTCCGACATGATGGAGCGTGCGTTCACCGGGTTCACTGCGTTGCCAGATCAAACCCATGGCGCCTGGTGGGCCGTGCTTGGTGTTGATCGGGATGCGAGTCCAGCGCTTGTCGAGTCGATGTACAGGCAGAAGCGCAGTAAGACGCACCCTGACAAAGGCGGCGATGAAGCGGAATTTGATCGCGTCCAGAAGGCATGGAATGCGTATTTGCGGGAGGCTCCATGAGCGCTAAATACTACTGCTATAAATGCGGATGGGTGCAAGATGTTGGGACTTACTACACACTGCCTGTTAAGTCGGTGCATCCTGAAACATTATTTTGCAGCAAATGCCGAATCCGCGTGCTCGATAAACCACCCGCCCACGTCACCGCCATGCAGGAGGAGATAGCGGCGCTGCGGGCAGAAAAACTCACAGATGCGTCAGCTTTGCGCTTGGCATTGGAGCGCATCGCTGAACTGGAGAAGGTGGTGGAGGCGTTGCTAAGCAGAAGCAAAGTTTTCGGTGCCAGCGGGCTTACACACGAAGAAGCAAAAGCCCTGCGCGAAGCTGGGTATCTGAAGGAGGAAGGGTGATGTACTCGCTTGATCAGGAGTTGGCTTTTGCAACACAGAAAGTGCGAGAGCAACGGGCAGTGATAGCCACCCTCCAGTCAGAACTCGCCGCTGCCCGTGAGGAGACTGAGAGGGCGCGGAGGGCGACCCTTATGGCGTGGCGAGAATTAGAGTACGCAGATCAGATCGTCGGTGGAAAGGTACCGTTGACGGCAGTAGAGCGGCGACAGATGCAGTGTGACATAGCTATTGAGACAGAAGCCCGCTACGCCCGCGAGATTGCCCATACGGGCGAGGAGGTGGGGAATGAGTGACGAAACGCTTTTGGAAACCCTAAAGAAAGCATCAAGCGCAATCTACATTGTAACGGACGAAGAAACTGCGAACCACATTAGCATACTCTTTCGCCGCGCTGGTTCTGAAATAGCCACCCTCCAGGCCGACCTCGCCGCTGCCCGTGCTGAGCTTGAGCGGGCGCGGGAGGCGTTGATAGATATTTGGGCGCGGCACCCTAATTTTCCGCTGAATGGTAAGACTCCGCGAGAACAGGCCGAGGCGCACTACGCCCGCGAGGTAGCACATGCCCATAAGGGCGAGGAGGGTTAGGGATGTCTATCAGTCTATTGCTTCTGCTTGGATTTGTCACAGTAATCTGGGTTGCTGTGGCAATATATGGCGTGGGGAGGTGGTGGTGAGCAACGTGGTCGAATTGGATTCTGCACGCCCGCACACAGCGGCAATAGTGACGTGCGAGTGGTGCAGCTATGCATGGGTCGCGTGCTACCCCATAGGAGTTACTCATCTTGAGTGTCCAGCATGTGCAGCCATGACTGCCCGTAAAGCACATGCCCATAAGGGCGAGGAGGGTTAGGTGGACAGGTCAAAACGGAGAGTTGTATGCGCTGCTATTCGTGCTGCTGATGGCGAGTTACTGCTCGGCATCCGGCACTACAGCAATGATATGCACAGGCAAATCGAGCAACGTGTGGATGGTTCAAAATTCAAGACACGCCATGACGAAGATCAAGGTTTTGTTGATCAATGGGGCCAGTGGATGAGCCGCGAGGAGGCATACCACGTTGCCAAGGCTACAGACAGGATCGCATTCCCTGAAGCCTGCGGCGAAGGTCTCGAAGGTCCAAGGCTTTACACCGAAGGTTTATATTGAGCACCCGCCGCTAGCGGGGAGGAGTAGAATAGAGTTTATGGCAGGGCATGGCGTGAGCGTTGCAGAGCGCAGACCAGTGAGCAGGTTGCAGATGGCCCGTTCGACTCGGCCTAACTGGTTTCTGATAGCGTCATGCCCTGCCACCATTAACAAGAGGAGTTATGGTGTTTGATCTAATTGCAAAACAGCTAATACGGAATATGTACGCGAGCGAAGAGGAGTCACGAACTCGGCGGCGATGCCCTGCGTGCGGCGCAGATGTGGCGGCCTCTCTCAACTACTGGGGCAAGGCAGAGATGTTGCATCATCCGGTAAACGGACATTGTGATTTTTCAGGCTACAGGATAACCCCTGAAACGTGGCCGGATTTTTGTCAGCGAGCCAGGGAAAGCAGGGTAGAGTCAACCCTCCTCATCCGTCGCTTCCCCTCTGAGGTCAGCAATCATGTTGCAGAGTTGATAAAGTTGGCGATTGATGCTTTCTAGCGCCAATGTCTGCGCCTCCATCTGGCGCTGGTGTCGCTGGATCGCCTCGATCACAAAAGCCTCTTGTTCGCTGACATCCATTGCTATCCCCAGCCCACTGCAAAGACAAGAGTACGCAACACAAGGGTTTAGCGTTAGCGCCTTGGTGTGTTAAATTGTCGATTGAGCCAGCCACAGAGCAGGGCCGATATCCCACCCGCAGCAAGCGACCGTGGCAGCCAACGCAACCGACCAGGAATATTGCGGCATGGCTGAAGAGCACAATTCAATTAATCAGCTTTGGGACTACATCAAGGGCCATGACAGCGAGATCAGCGACGTAAGAACCGTCGTTGCCGGTCTGGCGGCAGAGCAGCAGGCCACAAACTCCAAGTTGGATATGGTGGTTAATTCCATGATCCGCATGGAGGGTGTCCTCAATCGCCCACAGCAATCACCAAACTATGCTGGGCTCGCAACTGTATTTATAGGTGCGTCAGCCCTCATAGGCAGCCTGTTTGTTACGTCGATATCTCCGATCCGCGAAGATGTTCAGACGCTGCAGGCGTGGAAAGAGAGTCACCAGGCAGACCTCCTCACAGAAGCGTATGACAACGGCCGCCGGGACCAGGCAATCGATGATCTGCGCAAACAGAGGTTCAAGTAATGACTGTTGAATTGGCCGCCGTATCGATCAGTCAGCGCAAGGCGCTCGTGCGCTATATCAACACCACAGACCCTTTTTCGTACAAGCCGAAAAGTCATCCGCTATTCGGGTATGGCACCGGGCAGTCCAACATTGAGCCAGCATTCACGGATCAACCGGATGTGCCACCCCTGGTCGCCAATGAGAATGTACTGGTGTGGTGTTCCGATGGCAGTGGCGCGAACTGGGATTTCCGTGTGGCCGATCCCTCGCTGACTGTGTTCAACGACTACCTGCCGTACAACGCTATGACTAATCCGGTCGGGCGCGATTTCGCCACCGAGCCATACTCTGGCTACCCGTGCGGGCAGCGCGGCCTGGCGACACTGGGGGCGGCGCTCCAGTACCACGAGATGACCGGCAGGAAGGTGTATTTCGGCAACACAGCCTGGGCGGGCCAGAACTCTACCAAATGGAAACCCGGTGTCGGCGAGTGCGCCATCGAGATCGATGCGCAGATGACACTGATGGTCGCCAGGCTCGCGGTGCTGGAACCTGATCTGGAAATATTCACCTGGGATTTTCTGTTGATCAACCAGGGTACGGGTGATGTCCTGAATCCCGCTGAGACTTACGCCGACAACTGGGAAGAATGGCTGGATTATGTTGGCGCCTACACACTGGACGGCGATGACCAGGAGGTGCCGTCGAAGTGGATGGATCGCCGCCGCACACACGTTTCCCTGATGCAACGCGCCAGGCGCGACGAACTGTGGCCCACCTGGAATGGGCAGGAGGTGCTGCAGCGCCGGCGCAAGGAGAATATGACGCTGGTGCCCAGTGCCAATCGCGCCATTCAGGATACAGCGCCACCCGGCCTTAGCGTCCACTTTTGGGGTAATGTGCAAACCGATTTCGGGCGCGACTGCGCCAGGGCGTCGATGGCTATCGGTGCTGGCCCTGACCAGAACACAATTGATTTCCACGAGCACAAGGACTCCACCATCCCGCTGGAGGGTGTCTACGGTTTCGGTGCGACAGCAGGCAGCATCGCCGATCCGGGATCCGCGACGATCAAGTTTTACTCCACCACGCACGTTTTGATCCACAAGACGGACGTGAACGCCGACAGTATCGACTGGGAAGAACTTGAGGTCGGCGACCAGATAACCCTCTATGATCGGCTGGACCGGGCAACCAAGCGCGTGCTCGAAGTCAGCGGCGCGGTGACGGATAACACCACCTGGGTATCCATTCCGTACACGGTGGTGGGCACGCCGACACTGACGGTCACCACCGGCAATGGCGTGGAAGCGGAAGCGACCCGGCGCGTCATCATTGACGAGGAGACTGCCGACGCACTGTACAAGGCACCGTACAAGCGAGTCGGGATCAACCACTCAGCGACCACTATGCCCAATGCCACGGCCGCGGTGAAGGCGCACGACGCTGATGGCCTGGTGTTCGAGGCAGAGTCAGTTTCGACCGGCGACACCCGGATATGGGTGAAGATGCGCTTGCGCGAGGCGCTGGGCCTGGTAGAGGCGTTTGTGTCCAGCCAACTCTCACTGCTGATGAAGGGTGTCACGAACACCATCAAAGTGCTGGATCAGGCCACCGGCGTTGCGCGCACCGCAATAACCATCGTTGCGCAGGAGGATGGCCCTCCGCTCACCATGCTGCATGGCAAGGTATGCGGGTCAATCCAGGCGATAGGAAACACCACGCCAATCGCCTTGTCCGGTATAACTCCCTCCACCGATATGTGGACGACGGATGGTTATGCCAACGGGGTTCTGACGGCAGAGTTCTATGGCGGCCTCCAGGTCGTTCATCCGGCCCACTATCGAGCCAAGCTGTCCATCATGTACGGATCACTGAGCACGGCCAATAAAAACGTCTATGGCGTGATCGCGCTCAATGGCGTGGCGACATCCATTGGGTGTGTTATCTCATCAAACGCAACGACCTTTTTCGCGGCGGCAGGAGGCGAAGGCACCATCGAACTGGTAGAGGACGACGTACTCAGTGTGAGCTTTTTGGCACTGGACGGATCGCCTGCCACCAGCATCACCGTCAGGGATGCCGAGTTGTATATCGAAATGCTCAATGCCCCCCCATAAGGAGCGCCATATGGATCCGCAGCAACTACTAACGCATGTGATACGACCGGTTCTCCAACACCTTGATCTGAGAAGCGAGGCAGCTGAGATTTTGCTGCTGGGCACGGTGGCACACGAGAGCAAGTGCGGCGAGTACCTGCACCAGGTCGGCGGCCCGGCGCTGGGCATCTACCAGATTGAGCCAGTAACGCACTTCGATGTGTGGGAAAACTACCTGCGCTACAAAAGCGGCCTGATGCTGAAGATTCAGGACATGGTCCCGGTGGCGCAGCGGCGGCGAACACCTGGCGGGTGGGTATCAGGGTCCGACGCCATGCTGATCACCGACCTGGCCTACGCGACTGCGATTGCCCGGGTGATCTACCTGCGCGCACCCATGAAACTGCCCGAGGCAGACGATCTCCACGGCCTGGCCGCGTACTGGAAAAAATACTACAACACGCCGCTGGGCAAAGGCACGGTGGAAAAGTGGCTATCCGATTACGCAAAGTATGTGGTGGGTGACAAATGAACTGGAAGGATGTTGGGAACTGGATTGTTGCTAACGCCGGTGCTGGCGCCGCACTGGTTGGCTCACTGCTGATAGGCAATGTGCAGGGCGCCGTGGCCGCCGGCGTAGCGATGGTGTCGAGCGCGACTGGCACGAACGATCCCAGCCAGGCGCTCCTGCAACTCCAGACAGACCCGGCGACCATGGTGCGACTCAAAGAACTCGCCATCCAGGATGAGGCGTCGATTCGAGAGCACATCCGGGAGATGACCGCGCTCGATCTGGCAGACGCGCAGGCGGCCCACCATGAAACGCAGGAGACAATCCGCGCCGGGGACAGAGCAGAGGACCGCTTTGTGCGCTGGACGCGCCCAGGGCAGTCGTGGCTCAGTCTGGTGGCAGCTCTGTACTATGCTCTCCACAATCCTGACCCATCAATCGAAGTGCTAGCCGCGCTCCTCACGCTGCCGCTGGCGTATGCCGGGTTGCGACAGGTCGGCAAGGGATTCGATTCCGTTGCCGCAATGAAAGGGGTTATGGTTGCCTGATGTTCCTGTCGCGCACACTGTCATCCGTTCCTGACGGCCAATGGTATTTGCACTCCCCGCGCCTGCCGCGCGTCACTGTGGTCGGCGATGAGTTTCGCAGACTGGGTGTTCGCTTTAAGTCGTGGGGAATGCAACCGCAGCACATCGATTTTGAGCAACGGTTCTTTTCCGGGAGCGATAATGGCAAGGAGGACATGGTTACGTTCATTGCCGGGATCGCCGCGATGGGGGTGAACACCGTGCGCTTTCACACCAACCTGTGGGATTTCATTGAGGGGCCGGATAAAGACACGCTGACAATGAAAAGCCTGTCGCTGGAGTATCTGGTGTTCACAGTGGAAGCGGCGAGACAGCATGGCCTCTATGTGATCTTGCAGGGCAGTAACACTTGGCAGCAGGAGCTTACGGATCCCTGGTATGACGATCTCGGGTACGCAGATCGGTGGGACGTACAGGAGTTTTTCTGGTCCGAGATCGCCGCCGCTATTTTTGCATCCGGCAATTCATCAACGATGCTGGGATACGATTTAATCAACGAACCCTATATATCGACCGATCCAGACGCAGACTGGTACGGGAGTGGATTCGGTGGTTACTACTTCACGCACCTGATCGCGCGCGGGCCAGAGGTTGATAGTGATACAATGCGCGACTGGATCACGCAGTTGGGCGATGCAATAAGAGTGGAAGATCCAGAGGCACTTATCACACTCGGCGCCTTGCCGTTCTACGCGGCCTATGAGCCCGTGAATGATCTGCTGGACTTTCTGTGCCCTCATCTTTACCCGGTGATTTCCGCATTCGGAATAACCACAGCGGAGGCAATGGACGATCTCATGGAGTGGGTGCCTGCCACACAACCACTCGTCATCACGGAAACACTGTTTTATGCGGAGACTGTCGATGACGAACCCTTCCTCCAGGCTATGATTGATAACTTCGATGGCATTGTTACCGCAGGGTGCTATGGCTATCCTCCCGAGGAATATACCGTGCCACCAGATCCACCGAAACCACCCGCCCCCGCAAATAGCGACCCCATGTTTTACGCTATTTTTGGGAGCAGTTTGGCGACCTTTAACAGTTACCGCGACGAATTCCTGGGTGTCTAAATGAAGATTATCACTGGCTCAATCACCTCAAAAATGGCGTTCTACGTTGCAGATCCTGCTGGCTATCCGGTCACTGCCCTCACAGGTTTTGTGGTCTATCGCTCGCGCAATGGCGGCACACCGGTGCTGTGGACTACGCCGACGATCACTGAGGCCGACGCTACCAATACGCCGGGCCTGTACCACCTACTACTGGATGAGGACACAACGATATCACTGCCGTGCGAGGAGATGGTCGTGTACATCACGCACGACGATATCCAGCCCGTGGTGCGAGCTATCGATATCGAGCGATCCTACGATGGGATTGATTCAATACTGGCGGCGCTGACGGATCCACGCAACGAACCCGGTGCCGGCGCTCCCGCGTCCTCGATCTCGTTCCTGGCGAAGCTGGACTACCTGTTCAAGTGGGCGCGCAACAAGAAGGACGCGGATGGCACGACCAATCGCTACTACGCCGACGATGCCTCCACCGTGGATCATTCGCAGGGAACCAGCGAGGCGGCCGGGCTTGTCACTGTCGGGGAGATGGGCGGGCCGTAATGGCAACCGCTATCGTCCTGCTGGCGATGTACCTGGTGCCACTGTTTGTGCTCACCAGGTTGTTTGCCGTCTGCCCCGGGTGCGCCATGCTCGCGGTGATTGCGATATCACTTCTGTTGGGCGGGGTCCATTACCTCTAAATACTGGATATTGAATCGCGCCATCGACGCGCGGATATCGGCATCCACACCATCGATCAACGCCTGATCAGCGTCCTGGGCCTCCATCTGCCGGCGACGCTCGCGCAACTTACCCAGTCGCTTCTCGGTCTGTGTGTACACATTGATCAGTTGGTGCTCGGGGTTGCTCTGCGCCTGAATCAAAGCGTCATCCTTGAGGAGTCTGCGCTCTGACGCCGCATACGCCACGCCGCGGCTCCACTCGTAGTACCGCTGCTTCAGTCCATTGTCGCTGTTGAACCCGGTCACGCGCCGCAGGAAGGGGATGTTCTCGGTCGGCATCTCCTGCCCGGTCACCAGTCGGGTGGTGGTATCCAGCGTGTTGGCGACGGACGCGCCCAGGCCGCCGGTCACGGCATCCAGGATGGTATCGATCCACTCGGGCGACACATTGATCGACCCCGGGCGAATCTCGTTGCCGCCAGAGGCATCGTTCAGTTCTTTGGCGATCCACTGACTTGCCTCCCGGGCCGACTCCCAGTGCATCAGGTACTCAGGTCGCGGCGCGCGCGAGTCGAACGTGTGCTCCGGTTTCAGTGGTTGGCCGGCAAAGTTCTTGTTTTCGGCGATCTGCACGAGAGGGTCTGTAATCGTCGGAGACAGCATTTGCAGTAGGGTGCCGCTGCTCATAGGGTTAAAGGCGTTCGCAAAGCCCAGCGCCACACGAGAGGCCATCTCCAGTGCGTTGACACGCTCTCCAGACATCGTCTTCCACACACCCTCTCCGATCACCTGACCGATCGTGTGGAGGATGTTGTATCCCCATGGCAGGGGGAACTTGATGATCGGTTCTTTTTCGCCCATCAGGATCATGTTGTGGTCCTTCACATAATCCGGCATGGCGTCATAAATGTTCTCGCCATCGTCGTCGTCACCGGACAACGCTCGGTTGATGAGGTCCAGGATCACCGCAAACCCGATAGTGGCATACGCCAGTCGGCGGCCTACTTTACTGTTCGCCATCGCCTGGAGCATACGCACGTTGCCCTGCATGGAGGCGTTGAAGAACATATAGAACGCATTGATCGTCGGCCCCATGTTGCCCTTGCGGTTGAAGTTCACCGTCAGGTCTTTGGCCAGCGCCGCAGCGCGATCCTTGGACAACCCGACCTCGAGCGCATTCTTGTAGGCCGCCAGACGGACGGCGTTCTCAATGACATTGTTCATGTCCTCGACGCCATTCACAAAGCGCCGCACCCATCCCTTGGAGGGTTTGCCGGCGGCGATGCGCTCCGCTGCGTGCTTCAGGTCGGCCTCTCGTTTCTTGATATCACCGTGGATATCCATCCACCCGGTCTTCCCGCCATGGCGCCTGAAGTCGTTCCATTTTGGGGCCCATGGATGCGAGCCGTCGCCGAACAAAGCCGAGAAAATGCCGCGCATCGCGGCCGGCCATTGCGTGAGAACTCGCATGCGCATATCGGCGATATCGGTATCGGACAGGCTGTAGGCCGCGGTCTGGATGTCCCTGGCGAAGTTGGCCACCATGAACTCAGGGTTCCAGCTTGTGTTGATCGTCGCCATGAACCGCGTGATTGCTGCCAGCGCGCGCATCACCGAACCCATCTCAGCGGCCTGCAGGTTCTTCAGGCCGGTCACCAACTGCGTGGCATGCGGGTTATCGGTCTTGAACTCGATGATGTGCTGCTCACCGGCCACCTTCACGCTGAGCTCATTGGGGCGCAGCATGTTGTCCGGGACGCTGATCACCTTGCCGTTGCGTACCTCGCGCCGGATGTGCTCTGGATCCACCTCCCAAAACGCGGGATCAGGGTTCTGGATGGCGAACTCGAGTAAGGCCTGGCCCACCTTGTTCTTCTCGGCCCTGACGACGCTCGCCTCGTACTGGGCGATGACGTTGGCCACGATCTTGCCCGGGGTCCAGTCAGCCGAACCGGTGCGCATCTTGGATTCCTTACCCTTGATGCTGAACCCCTGCCCGCGCGGCGGCAGCATATCGACATTGTCGGCCTCCTCACGCTTCAGTGGCACATAGTGCTGATACCGGGACCACCACAGCGATGCCATGTGAGGCGTGATCAGGCCGTCCGTGATCAGCATATCGACGCGCTCGCGGTTGATCTGGTCGATCATGGCGCCCACCGCGGCCAGGTTCTGGTCGCCACCGTGCCGCACCAAGATCACGTTGGCCTCCTGGTTGCTCATGCCAGACAGTCTGTACCGTTTGGCAGGGTCCATGTCGGGGTTGATCTCGGCCAGGTACAGGTTCGCCTCGGCGGCGTGGCGCGCCACCAGCCAGTTGCCCACTTCATCCCAGGGTATGCCGGTGGCGGCGATGGCCTCGAGCAGTGGCTGGACACGATCCTCATCGAAATCGTTCAGGCGTTCGCCGGCCTTGCCTTCCCATATGGCCGCCTTCTGGTAGGCGTTGGCGTCGTCGTCGGGGTCTACGTCCTCCTGAATGCGTTTCAGGTCGATCAGCTTGTCCTGTATCTGGAAACGGATGCGATCGATCCTGTCGCGGATCCCGGAGCGCCAGGGCATGCCGCCGGGTTGACCGCCAACACGGAACAGGATATTGGGGTTCTCGGGATCGAAGTCGCCGTTGTTGCCGGTGGCCGATTTGATTTGGGTCGGGGAGAACGGCACATAGACCGAATCGCCTTCGGGCGAGAGTGCTCCTTCAGCGTGATGCGTGCCGTCATACCCGGCTGCCTTTATTCGCTCGACCAGATTGCTATCCAGATTCGCGTCATGCGGGTCAAGTAGTTGCCAGAACGGATACCCTTCATCTGGATCAAGCGCCGAATCAAATTTTATGTCCGTCACACCCATGCCGGCCAGGTGCTCCCGCCATTCTTTCAGTGAGATATTGAACGGACTGTCGGGCTCCTGGTAGTTCCCCTCTTGGTCGAACTCAAATACGTCCAGCGGGTTTTGTATGGAGAGATAGACCGGCACCAACTTGCCGTACAGCTTGGCGTGGCCTTTCACAGGAGTGAAGTAGCCGGCCGTGCCAGTAACCCTCCCCTCGAACACCGTGAATTCGTCCTCGGTGCCGTGATACACCAGCAACGGACTCCCCTTTCGGTCCACCACCTTGCTGTCCCGGAACCATGCCTTGAACTCAGGGGTGTCGGTTTTGTTTGCAATACTGGGTGCCGGTAGGACACCGTCCACCGTTCGCATCTGCAGCGTCTGCCCTTTCGCCCACCCGGTTTCCATGTCCTCAAACGAGTCAGCAGGCACGAAATACGCGACACTTCGGGACTCCCAATCTAAGCCAGCATAGTCCTCCTGGTACTGCCTGCCGACCTCGTTATCGGTGGTCACCCAGTCACCCTCTTTTAGCGGTGTCGGTGCGACCCCTTTCGGGAAGCTGCGGATGACTCGCACGAAACCGGGGGGTGCTCCATGTGGAGCGCCGCGGCCGTAGGGTTTCGACTCGCTGCGAACCATGCTGGGATTGTTGACGCGCACATACTGGTCGTACATACGCTTGATGAACGCGGCGTTTTCAGATTGCACGTCAATTCGCGGCTCGTCCGTACTGGAAACAATCCGTTGTACGATATCCCGTTGCCGGTAGTTCGGCCCATAAGCTGGCATCACGCCGGGCTTGAGTAGCTCGCGGGCCATGCCAGACAAAGTAGTCAACCTGGTGACAGTGCCGGGTGCATCCGGTTGCTGCGATCCATAGCCACGGGTTTCTTCCCGCAACCCCAGGCCACCCAGCAGTTCATCCATGCGCTTACGATCGAGGTCGTACTGCCGCTTCTCGGGCAGCGTGTTGCGCGGGTTGGCCAGCATCCTGGATTCCAGACTGCGGATTTCATCCTCGGCCATCAGGTCGCTGAATGTGCGGCCCGTCATGGTCGCAATGTCATCGACCACCACCACCCTGCTTTCAGTGGCGAGCACCCTCAATGCCTGGCTGTGCAGTTCGTTCGATATGGAGCGCTTCCTGACGGACTTGAGCGCCACGATGCTGGCAGCCACCTCTTTCAGGTCGGCCTCGGATCGCACGGAATAGAATTGGTTTTCCAGGTTCTCGGCGACAAACGGCGCATAGTCTGTGCCCATGCGAACACCAGACCGGTGCTCCTTGGCATAAGCCTCGATCTTGTCGTTCAGGTCTTTATTGTAGGGCTTGTACGGGGTGACCTCGCTGCGCACGCTGTCGTCATCTTCCACCCTGAACAGCGTATCCGTAATCTCTATCCGATCCTCATCGAAGATCACGAAATTGCGGGTGCGCTTGTCCTCGGCATTCACGAACTCGCTGTACTCGTCGCGCAGGTCGGCCAGGTCGCGGTCGCTGATGGTGTTCAGATCGGCGCCCTTGTGGTATCTGGCCCAGGCGTCGAACGCCGGCACTGGTGGCGGTTGGTTGCGGCTCATGTGGTCGAAGAAGCGCAGGCCAGGTATGCCAATGGATTTCAGGTACAGGGAGGCGGCCTTGTCTGCGCGCTCCTCGCTGTAAAGACCCGGTTTTCTGCTGTCCAGATTCGCTTCAAAATGCTGCACAAGCCGGTTGTACAGCGCTTCTCCAGTCGTTTTTTTGAGGTCCAAAGGACCGCGCTTATTGCCGCCGTCAACTATTTCAATAGCGTCAGGATTTAGCTTGTTGAGTATTTGCGGTTGCTCGCTCAGCGGTGCATCCCAGTCCAGCAACTCATCGTTGTCCGGGACTTCGACGGTGTAGAGGGCGCCGTTGTCAGTCGGCATTTTGTCGGACAAGCGGCGGTACGCCCGCATAGCCTCATCAGTCACAGTGCCGTCAGCATTACGCCCGCGCGCCGCAATCAAAATATCTTTCTTGATCTCGGAATCGTTTTCATACTCTCGCAAGTCTGGTTGTCGTCGCATTTCAAAGAAAACGTCGTCCAGCGTGGCAGCTTTAGCATTGCGCTCAATGCGCTCTATTACTTTGACTACCGAGTTTTTTGGATCTCGCTTTAGAGCTTCACGATAATACTCAGCCACATCCTTCAGTTGCGCAAAGTAGATACCCCACCCGAATGCCTGCGAGCCCTCACCGGTGCCAACCTTGTCGGTGCTGAACTTGCTGTGGCGATGCGGCGATCCGTGGTAGCCAGTCTGGAACAGGCCGCCACCCGCACCTTCGCCGGCGTAGGCGCCATCCTCAAGCGCACGCTTGGCGCGGCGCAGCGCTTCCACGATGTCGCTCAGACTGAACGGCACATCGAACCCGATCTTGCGCGCCCACTGCCGGATCATCTGGATGAACCGCTGGACGATGTTGTGCTTCGGGTTGCTCTCGGCGATCCTGGCCACCATCTCGGCAGCCTGCACAATCCTGGGTGCGTCACGGTAGGTCTGCGGGCGATTGACGTACTCGTAGGCCGCTGCGATGACTGGATCCGAATTGCGCGACTCATACACGTTGACCAAGAACTCGTTGATGTCCTTGCCCATCACGCGCTCAATGCCAAGGTGTCCGACTGCCTCGTGCAGCAGTGTGACCTGGGCATCGCGCTTGTTCTTCATGGCGTCGGCAATGATGTAAACCTTCTGCGCCCTGCGATCGTAGTACCCGGTGATGATCCCGGTGATCGCCTGCCTGCGCAGTTCGCGCTGCGCGGAAAGCGGTAGTTCGTCCATAGACTGGATCACCGTTACCGCGGCATTCCAGTTTTTGCCCACCTTGTCGGCGATGGCCTGCACATCGGCGACTGTGACGCTGCCGAGTTTCTGGTCGGTGATGCGGAACAATCCCTGGCCACCCATGACGGAGTCGCGCAGCGCAGGCGTGATGTCGATGGAGGGCTGTGCGGACATTTCCTGCTCCGCTTGCAGTTCTCGAAATCTTTCTCTCGCCTGGTCCTTGGTGTCGTAGACGCCATACGGTCCCCACCCGTGCGAGCTGTCGATGCGCCCTCGCAGCGCAAACTTGCCACCGTCAGTTTCGTTGATCTCAAACTGCCACGAATGATTGAGCCCGGTGTTTATGCTGGTGGCGCCAATCGGCCCGCCACCCATCTTCTTCGTCACGCCACGGATGATGTCTGGCACGATCTTGTCGTAGAAGGCGCGCATGCCGTGGCCGCCGATCTTCAGACCGTCACCGGATAGACTGCCTTTATCCTCGCCCAGGATTTTATCGGCCGCCTCTTTGCCGATAACTTCATCCAGTTTTTTGCCATCGAGTTGACTGTCCGGTGTTGATATAAGGCCGTCGTCTTTCACGAGAAAGTAAAGAACGCGGTCATCGATTAAAACGACAGTAACGTCCTTGCGCAGTGAAAGTGGCTTGCCGTCAAAATCGGTCGCACCCTCGGGCGCATTTCTCTCCCAATCAATGGATTTTACCTGCTTCGCCAGACTGTACCGATCCACTTGCTGCTCACCCGTGGTCCAGGCCACTTTGTCGTAACCACCCTCGGCAGCGAGGCGCAGGATTTTCTTAACGGCCAGGCGCACCCAGTCGTTGGTTTCGGTGACGAAGGGGGCGGGAGGGACGCGGCCCATTTGGGATGTATCTACACCGCCAAAATGGTCTATTGCAATCTGCCGCGCATCTTCTTCTGACCGAGTGACGCTACCAGGAACAATTTGACCGCTTGGCGCACGAACCACAAAAGCCGGACCAATCCCTTGTGAAAGCTCTATTTTGTAGCCATCAGGCAGGATTGCCCCGGTAGTAGAGAACCCTCTTTTTCTTCCGTCTGCGGCCCAGTCAGACTGTATCTCCTCAACAAACAGCACTCGGTTGCCATCAGCGTCGACGCGGTCATTCATGCGGATGTGGAGGAGGATGTTGGGTTCGTCGAAGTGGGAAGAACTAAAAACCTGGCTTGATTCAGAAAATTGCGCCTTATCCCAAGCTGCCGCCTCGGCGTCTGTAAATCGCCCGTTGAGTTCAAGAATCTCGCGCAGTCTTTTTTTCTCGGCACTATCGCGATTTACCGGCAGCGTAAGCAGCACCTCACGGTAGTTGGTGCCGCCGGGGAGTTGGTAGCTCGCAAATTTGGTGCTGTCGTCTGCTGTAAATGTAGACTCGGCGTCGGCAACAAAGTATTCAGCCTCGTCGCGGTCGATGCCAAATATGCTCATTGCGTATTCGGTGGCTTCTTCCCGCGAGTCAAACGAAGCCGACTCGCCCCCCCACCTCTCGTCGTCAGAGTAGTACCCCGGCGCGTAGTCGCTATCACCCCCCAACACCACCGTCTCCACCCGCACATTGTTCTCGGCGAGGTAGTCCACGATTTGCTGCTTGGTAACCTGCGGCCCGGACAGTTTCAGGAACTCTTCCAGCCCGGTCCAGAATATCTCCTCGGCATTGACGCCTGGCATGCCGCGCAGCTTGTTCAGCATGCGCGCCGGCGGGCCTTTCTCCTCTTTGAGATTCTGAGCGGCGCGAGTCAGCGCGGAATAGAATTCCGGTCGGCCGTAAGGCGTCGGCTCCTCGCGGAATTGCTGCACCAGGGACTTCTCTGCTTTGCCGCCTGAGTAGAATCGATCTACCGCGCGCTTGATGTCCTCGGGCTCGGTGATCTGCACGGACCCGGTGCGCGAACCATCAACCAGGTCCATGTGCAACTCGTTGCTGCGGTTGTAGTTCAGCACCTTTTTCAGGCCCGCAAGCTGCGCGACTGTTGGCAGTTTGCCGATATGGATAGAGCCAGAGTTCGCATCGATCCTGATGGCACCGGCGGCGATGAATCGATTCATGTCCTCGGAGTAGCTGTCTGAACTGCCACCCATATCAAAGCCAAGTTGGCGATGATCCTCTGCGCGGTCATTGGCCTCCCCGCCGTCGCGCTTCCCGGAGAAATCCAGCATTGTGCCATCGGGCAGGATGTACCCGGCCTCGCGCACGTTCTCGGTTTCGCCTTTCGCCAGCACGGCGATTTCCCACAAGTCATCAGGGAAGGCGGGCTCCTCTTTCTCGGTGTCGCCGTCGTGGTCGTTGAGGTACTCGCTCCAGTAGCGTTTGTCGCCTACGCGCTGCAGATGGTACTCAAGGTCATCGCTTGGGTCTTTCAGATCATAAAGCACTTGCGAGTCGATCAGGCCGCCGTTGCGGAGAGCTTCGTACACCTCAACCTTGGCGTTGTGGGTCTGCGCATCATCAGACTCCTTGAACACCGCTTTGTAGCGCCCCAGTGAGGCGTCATACCCGATTTGCTCAGCGTCGCCATAAGCACCGGTTTCCTCGCCCACCCAACTCGCTTGTCGGCGCGGCCTGTTACCCTTGGGGCCAATCGTCTGCCCGATCGGCTCGTCCAGATCGAATACGCCACCGTAAGGCAGCGCGGTCAAACCATCGGCGTAGACGACATCACTTGCGTATGGGGCCAACCAATCATAGTTTCCGAGAGGAGCGCTTTTCGGCAACACGATGAACATCCGGCCGCCGGCGCTGCCAGCACGCGCCATGCGCCGCAACGCAGCGAGGGCAACGACATGCTGTTTCTGCAAAAACGGGTTGAGGTTTTGCAAAACTCCAAGCGGCATTGATGCCAGCAGATTAACTTTTCCAGAGCGCCCGCCCTCTGTTGTGATGATGATCGCAAGATCGTCATTGGCCAGCGCTTTTCCCACCATCGCCATCTCTTGCGGAGAGCTTATCTCCGTGCCCAGTGCAGGATGGAATTTGGTCGGATTGCTCTTGAAATCCACGCTGTTGAGCGAGGAGTCCAGTGTTTTTGAATAACTGCCATTGAGATCAATGGTGGTGTATTCGTTGGTGTCGATCACCACATGCGCCTGAAAACCGGGCGCCTCCAGGGCGATTTTCCGGGTGACATTAACATCCGGTATGCTGGGATCAGAGTTGCCGCTCGGGTGGTTGTGCAGGATGTAGTACCCGTGCGCCTTGAGTTGCTTTTTGGTCTGCTTGATATCGTCGATGAAATCAGCGCTGAATGCCACGGATGACGGCAGGCGTGTCGTCATGGTTTTTTCGAGGAGTATCTTGCCCTTCTTGTTGGTGTAGAAAATGCGGAAGGTTTCAAACCGCGGATCGCGGTAGACCTGGGCGAGCGCCGCCAAATCGCCTGGCGAGCGGGCAATGCGACCAACTAACTGATTGGGTTTTCCGGCCTTGAAGTTTTTGTAGATGGATGCGCCGAGTAGGGAGATTGTGGCCCCTTCAGCACCAGGCTGCCCTGAACGGTTGTACCGAGCTGTGAGCCATCGGAAAAAGTCTGCCAGCGCGTCCCGTCCGGCGTCACGCTGAGCTTCGTTGGTATCAGGTCTGCTTTCGAGTGTGTCGTAGGGATCGACATCTTTGATTGCCTCCAGTTCTGCGAACAGGTCGCTTTGGTCAGGGTTGTACCGGGCGCGCGGCGCCTCTACCGACGAATCGGATCCGTCCCCTTGAGCGAGGCCATCACCTGATTCTGCTCGTCCAGATAGTTCCTCAAAGCCTCGCGGGTCTGTGACCTCTGTGAGGGTGTCAGCGCCCGACCGTACTTTAGATAGGAGCGCAGCCATGTCTGCATAAACCTGGACTCTGTCCTCTTCGGTGAGCTTTTCTGCTTCACGACGAACCTCTTCGATCAGTGCGGATATTTCAGATTCACTCTGTATACCCATTGTAGCAGCTTTCAGGACTTTCGCTGTGACGGACTTATGGAAGCACCCAATGCCACCGTAGGAGTCGCACTTGGTGCAGTCGTGCTCACCCAGCGATTTGGTGCCGGCATCGATCGGACACATCCTGACCGCGGTGAGCGGGTTCTTCCACAAGCGATCCATCTCTGCGGATGTCAGCAGGCGCTGCCCCACCTTGATGGGCAGGATTACCGCCAGTCGCTCGGCGTTCGCAATGGCCCAGTCCGTCATCTCCTTGGACCCGTCATAGACCAGGGCGACATCCAGGTCGGGGTAGGCAGCGGCCTTGTCCAGGTTGCCCTCATCGATTGACAGCATGCGCACGTTCATGGGATTAACGTGCTGCAGAACCTCTGGTCGCTTACTGAATATCTGCGCGCGGATGCCGTTCCGGTTCACCTCTTCGATGACCGGCAGCCAGGCCTCGCTGAGATCACCCTTGTCGAAAAAGCGCAGCGCCTTCTTGGCATGGTACTCGGCAAAGGTTTTGTACTCGGCAGAGATCATCTGCCCAACACGCTTCGGATCCAGTTCAACCGCGAGGTTGATGGCCTCGGCCTTGTTGACGCTGGTCGCGTAGTTGTAATGCCCCTTGGTGGCATAGCAGTAGGTGGCGCATCCCCATGTGGGGTCGCAGGCGCCAAACGGACCATTGACGGCGTTCACCGGTTTTTCCGGGTGGCCAATAAACCCTTCCCGGTTTGCTTTTTTGGTCGTGATTTTGCCTTTCTTGTCCGTCTTGATATCGATGTTCTGCAGGTACGCCCACAGACCTTCCTCTCCCTTCAGTCGCAGGTTGGTAGACAAGCTGTTGGGGTTCTTGGTCAGCGGGCTGTCGTAGTTCGGTTCCTTGCCGGCGATCAGGTCTTTCATCGCCTGGTGCGACAGCGCACCCATGACCACCTGTTTTGCCCAGGGAGTGTCGGCCAATCGGTGCAGGCGATCGAGCACCTCCTTGGCATCCGCTCGCTCGGACAGATACTCCATGAATGCCGCTTTCTCGTTCGGGCCGGCGCTGAGTTGTCCCAGCGCGGTATCCACGCCGGTGACGTTGGCGGCGTAAATACCCTGATCTGCGCGCACCTCCAGACTCTCAAGGTTGGCGATGGTATCCAGCGCTGACGAGACTCGGGCCGCCAGTTCGGCCTTGTTTTTGAACCCACCTTTGCCATACGCCGACTTGCGCTCGCCGACACCGTCAGCACCCGACTCACCCGCCATCACCTGGGTCAGCGCCCGGATGGACTCATTGAGTTGCTGGATCTCGGACTTGGGCGCGTACTCTGCCTTGGGTTGCTCTACGCTGTCGCCCTGATCTGTCGTACCCGACTGGGCGCTGACAGGCAGGCTCAGATCACCGTTCTCGATCCAGTCGCTCAACTCCTGCGGCGTCACCTCGGTGACCGGGCCGATACCCCATCCCTTGTCGTAGGAGTCCAGGTACGCCTTCTCAGCGGCAGCCTGGTCGGTGAAACCCATCATCACCTTGTGCTCGTCAAAGCCTCCCTGGTCGCCGTTCTTCTTCTGCTGGTCGATGATGAAAATGCGCTCGGACTCGGGGTTCTGGCCCACGAACACATCCAGGTTGTCGCCATCGGCGGCGGTCGTGCCTTTGATGTCGCCATAGTGGGCGGCCATCTTGTTCTGCCACTTCTTCCCACCGGTTTCCTTATCGCCACGCAGGGAGTCGCGCGGGTTCTCGATGACGATGGTCTGGCCGTGCAGGGTAAAGGGGTCACCCTTCTTGTAGTTGTCGGCAGCTATCTGTGCCGGCGTCGGATCAGGGCGGTCATTCAGCGGCGAGCTGGCGGCCGCATTGGCCTTGGCGTCGATCTCGGCGGCCAGCGCCTGCACATCGTTCTTGAACACCCGTGCCGCGGGCAGCGACATCTGGCCACCACCCTCGGGTACGATGACCACCTGGTCGCCATTGAATCCACGGAAATTGCCGGGCAGGCGTTTGGTTTCGTCGCGGATATCGGTGTAGTACACGGTGTCGCCGGGCGATACGTCACCCTGCTTGATGGGCGCTTCAGCGGCATCCATTGGCTCATAGCGAGTCTCGAGAACGCGCACCTTCCCGGCGTCAGACCGGTTTGGTCCATCGATCTGCACCATTATCTGGTGAAGATCGGTGCTGACCAGCGCTTTTTTGCCGATCCCGAATTCGTCTTTCAGGCGCTTACCGCGAGCACCGATATTCCCCTGAAAATCACGGGTGACAACGCGGTATTTTTGGCCCTCAAACTCAGTCTCCGAGACTGACTCCTTGCCCTTGGATAGCGCCCACTCCACAAACTTGGCGGTTTGCGGAAAGCGCTCACGATTGTCTGTCCCTTGGTCGGCGGTTTGCGCCGCCTCTCCCCTGGTCTTGAACCCACCCCCCAGCAAATCGTTCTGAGCGCCCGTAGAGGGCGCCAGTTGATCGCCGGCCGATCCGGTGCCGGTGGTCAGGGTGAAGGTGTCGGCATCAGGCACAGCAGGCGCAGCGTCGGCCTGCGGGGCATTCTCGCGTTCGGCGCGCTGCTCCTCGGTTTCCTGGGTGAGACTGAACTCCTCGTCATCGCCAAACATGCTCTGCGTGCGGTCATCCTGCATGGCAGGTTCGTCGGTAATTTGCTCGGAGGAAATTACGGAGGGGTCGCTATTTTCCGTTGACAACTGGAACGCATCCTCGCCTACCAGTTCCGCGCGCAGCGCAGGGTTGGTCGGCCAGGTGTCCAGTTCGGCCATCTGTGCCTTGAGCTCGGCGATTTTCTTACGGATGCTGTCGGCGTTTTTGACGGTGATGCCCATCTCGCGGGCCTTGTCGGGGCGCTTCGCAGCACCCTGGGCAGCGCTGATCATCTCCTGCAGATTGCGCTTGCGCTCGGCCACCCGCTTGGCGATCGCCTTCGCAGACTGCATCTGCGCGTCACCCAGGCCGCCAAACATATCGGACTGCTCGCTGCCGTCCTCCATGGCCCGCATGGCCTGCACGGCCTGCATGGTGCCAACCGCCATGTTGATGGAGGCACCGCGCCTCACCTCATTCATGCCAAGGGTTTGAAGTCCCTCGTTGCCCGGGGCGGCGCTGGCTATGGCGTCTGCTTGGGCGTCGGTGAGCTCTCCCGCTTGATGAGCCCGGTAGAGTAGATCTCCTCCCTTGCTTGCGATAGTCCAGCCTTGTCGGCCCTTAGCGCGGCCGAGTAGGCCATCCGCCGCAACCTGCTCTTCCGTGGACCCGGAGTTTTTGAAGTAGTTGGCATAGTCTGATACCTCCCCCTGGTTGTCCCTGATGTTCAGTTTTGCATCCAAACTGATGGCATGCTGTTTCGAGAATCCGTCCGACTCCTTTACAACGTAGCTGAGTATGTCGGTTTCGCCACTGCGGCGGGCGATATCCAGGCGGTGGCGGCCAGAGATCACCTCGAGGTCGCCGTTGTTGCGCTCCCACACCATGATGGGGTTGAACCCCTCGTGCTGGAACTTGCCCTCCAGGGGCTCGACCACGCCGGTTTCCGGGTCAGCGCCCTCCTTGAACTGCGGCACATCCTTCGACAGTTTGATCTGGTCGACCGGGACGCGCACCGGGTCCGTCTTGCCGACTTCGAGCTTCGCGCGCGGTGTCTTCTCTGGCTCGCGGTCGTCGGGAGGAACGCCGACGCCGGCCATGCGGTCGACCAGCCACTCCTCGGCCGCACCGGCAACCACAGCCCCGTGCTGCTGCTCAATGGTGTCCAGGAGGTTTTCCGTGTCCTGGCCCAGGTTGGCCAGATCGAGCGACTCCAGTTGGCTCACAACATCAGGGGGCATGCCCTGATCGGTGACGCCGGTGGCGCCGGTGGTTGTCTCAACCGGCGCAGTGCGGTTGTTGAGGTGACTGTCGAGATTGGCCGGGATTGTCTCATCGCCAAGTTGGTTCACAAGGAATGTGCGATGGTGTCCGTCCTTCAGGTGGAAGGTGCCATCAGGCAGAGTGGTTACTTCAATCGGATTCCGCTTATTGAACTCTCGCAGGCGATCCTGTGCCGCCTTGTCTGCTTTTAGCGCATCCACCAGTTCGCGCATAGTGGCGCTTTCCGGTAACACGAGATTCGCCGCGTGCTCCAGCACATCCCGTACCTGGGTATCTGTCACACCCTGAGTCCCTATCGCACCGTTTGGTCGCCGCACGTTTGCGATATCAAACAAGACGGTCGTGGAAGCGTCAGGGGTATCGTCCTCCAGAGTGAAGTCTGCCGGGATATCGACCTGGAAGTTTTGCGCTGCCGCGGTGGCCGCCTCGATCTCCTGCAGCGCGGTGGTGGCCGCATCCTCGACGGTGGCCTGCTGGTTGATGCGGGAAGCGGATCCAGCAATATCGCCGAGCACATCGAGTTGCGCGCGCGGCGAATCGATCCGCGGCGTGCCAACTGTCCACGCCCATACGCCGGGCTCAACTTCGTCGAATGTGAATTCCTGCGCATCGGCGCGGGTGCCGCCACCGAATGGACCGCCACCCTGGCCGCCGACGCCGCCGGTGCCGGGAATACCCTCGAATCCCGGCTCCGTGACCAGCGGTTGCTTCCTGCGCGCATCCCACGCGCCTGACGCGCCCACAGCGCCACCCATTACCGCGCCAGACAGGCCGCCGCTGATGGCGCTCTCGGCGACATTCTCGCCCAGTGGTTGATTGGGATCGCCGTACTGCAGCACCGCGAAGTTTTGCGCCAGTTGCTCGGCCGCTGACTGTGGAGCCTCCTGCAGCGCCTCGGTGGCAGCGCCACGGCCAAACGCGCCAAGTACGGAGCCGGCCTCGTCACCCGGGTTGAACACCTTGTCCAGCGCCCTGCCGAACGGGGCAGACAGAACCACGGTCGCCACGAAGGCGCGCGCCGCGGCATCGTTGCCGGCCGCCCGCTTTAAGGTGTCTCGGGCCTCCTCATGGGTAGCGCCCACCAGGCGCAGGGACTGGTACTCGACACCCTGCCGCATCTCCTCCTCGGTCATGCCGGCAATGGTATCTTCGGCCTGCTTGCCCGCCATGGGCGCGGCGACAATGCCCTCACCAATGGAGAACCCCAGCATCGCGCCAATGGTCTTGCCGACGACAGGCAGCATCTTGAGTGCCGTGGACAACCCGGCGCCCGCGCCCATGCCGGCGGCCGTACCGGGCAGCGATCCCGCTGTCATCAGGCCAATGCTTTCCAGGTCGATATCGACGGTCAGGTTGCCATCGGCATCGCGCCCGAGAACCTTGCGCCCCTGCTTCTCCCTGGCGACATCGGACATCTTGCCCTGCCAGTAGGTCTTGATCTCCTCGCCGAACTCCTCCACCGACTGCCCACCCATGACAGTTCTCTGCAGAAGGTCGGGGACAGCGCGGGCCATCTTGACCGCGGGATGGTACTGCTTCGCCTTCTCGTGGAGTTTGCTCAGCGCCTGGCCCGCGCGGGTGTCGCCTATGCGATTCACCAACCACCCGGCCCCGGACAACACCTCGCCGACACCGGTGGCGGCGCCTTTGGCGTAATCACTTGGGCCGACGCGCTCGTCGCCATTGACGCCGACACTGACCTTTGTGTTCAGCAGGCCGTCAGCAGCATTCTTGATGACCTGCTTCCCGGTCAGCGCCACAAGCCCGGCAACCTCGAGCGGGCTCAGTTCTTTGCCTGGGCCTGATTTTTTCTGGCTATTGATGTACTGGTTTTTGATGCGTTGCTCGGTGGAGAGCATCTCATCGACACTATCCGCACTGGGCCAGGTGCCGCCCTCCTTTTTCAGCCGGGCAATAAGCTCATCGCCCTCCAGTTGGCGGCCATCCCATACGGTGGGAACCAGGGTTTCCTTGCCGTCGAAATTGACCACCGTGCCCAGCACAGTGGAGACATCGCCATTCGGCTGGTTGATGATTTTGTCGCTGTCCAGGTTGGACTGGCTGTGCCTGACGTAGCGCTGAATCTCAGGTGGCTCGTCGTCCAGTGTGGGCGCCTTTGCTTTTTTCTTGCCGGAAAGCGAGGCGTCCAGACCGAGCCAATCGTCGTTCTCAGCGCCTACGGATCCACTCTCCAGTCCGAGCCAGTCATTGTCCATCGATCAGCGCCTACCTGAGATTGGGGAAGTTTTTAGAGATCGCCGCCTCTAAGGTCGCATCGTCAGCATTCGGGTATCGAAGTTTCGCGGCAGCCTTCGCCTCAGCCCTGGTCTTGAACTGTGGCGCACCACCTCCACCACCACTTAAATCTACCTTCTGTTCGCGCCCACCTTTGGTTGTTTTAATAAGCGACTCACCCGACTTTTCACCATATTCATTGTATTCATCCATTTCGTGATAATCGTACTCCTCGCCAATTTCAATACCCTGCGCCTGCAATGCCCGCTCAAGTTTTTGAATTTTGTCGGTGTCGGCGGGATCGGCATTGATGTATTCAGTGCGCAGTTTGCGGAGCTCGGTGGTATCCGCGTTCTCGTTGGTGGCCGCGGTGATCTGCTCATCCAGCAGCAACAGCGCTTTGTTCTGCCGCTCCCGCGTGAGGCCCAGCGCCTTGCCTTCCTGGGCAATGCGGGCATCGCCCTGCCGGATATCGGCGTCGACACCCTTCTCGGTAACGGCCAGTTGGGATTTGTCCATCCGCAGGTTGTCGGCATGGATGGTGGCATCCTGCTGCCGGTTCAGTGCGTACTCACCTGACTGCCACTCGCGCATACGCGCATCCTCGGCGGCCTGCATATCGGCCTCCCACTTCTTGACCATGATCGGCGCGCCGGCGCTCAGCGCCTTGCCCATTGCCCTGCTGAGTGACGACATTACACCGCTCCTTTGGCGCCCGTGGCGACGCCCGGTTGACCGCCCATGACAGACGACATCTGCGTGCGGATGTTTTCAGGGATGGCCTGGTTGCCGTAGGCGGCCTCGATCTCGGACACGTCCAGGCCATAAGCCTCGCCCGCCTTGGTCACGAGCGCCTTCATCGCCTGGTTTGCTGTCGCCTCATCGACCTGCATGATTCCGGTTTCCTCGGCCATCTTGATGACGTAGTCCAGGGCAACTTCCGCGGAACGCATGATGATGATCTCGGGGAGTCCGTCCTTGGCGAGTCCATCCACGGTCTGGAACACCATCAGGCCCGCGTCGGCCAGCGTGTTGACCGGGTCACTCTTCCCTTTTTCCAGCATCTTGGCGATCGCACCGAACGACTTTTTGTCGTTGTAGATCACACCCTTGATGGCCACCTCGGCCTTGGTGAACATCTCCTGCTCTTCGGGCGTCGGCTCCTCCGGTTGCATGCCGGATGGGTCGAGCGCCTGCTGGGCGGCAACCTCGTCCTCGGGAGAGACTGCTTCCTCGGGCGCAACCTGATCCTCGCCGACCGCGCCCTCAATCAAGGCGGCCTCCTGGCCTTGCGGCGCGACGGCCTGTGCTGCTCGCTGTGCCAGTGGGTTCATAGCGATCTCCTTACGCGGGTTGACCGGTGTTGATGGTCGGGGCGAACTGGGATGAATCGGTGGTCACTTCCTGCCGGGTGTCTGGTCGCGTGGCAGGCCTGACGCCGGGGAGAATGCCAACCATGCTGAGATTGCTCTCGCGGCGCTGGCGCTCTTCTTCGAGCCATTCCTGGCGCTGTTCCTGCATATCCATCTCATCCGGCGACATGGCAGCGCCGGCCATCTGCATGCCCACCGCGGTCGGCAGCGGGTTGTCCTTGATCCAGGAACTCACGGTTTTCCCGCCATTGACGAACTTTTCCAGCAGTGATGTGGTTGTGTTTGGCACGAGTGGCGCCGTCCACCCCCCGGCCGTAACAACCGCTGGCGCCACTGAGCCGATCCCGCCGGCGGTGGTCGCAGCAGTGCTGATGCCGCCGACCGTGTTGATGGTGGGAGCAACAATGGGTGCCAGGGTAGGTGCTGCCGCTGCCGCACCAGACGCGCCTGCAGCGCCCGCCGCCGGAAGGACAGCGCTACTGCCGGCCGCACCTGCTGCTGCGCCAGTCCCTGAAACAGCGCCGGCAGCGGTTGCGCCATTCACCGCGCCCGCCGCACCTACATTCGCGGCCAACCCTGCCGACTGGTAATACATCCAGCCCCCGTAGGCAATTGCGGCCACCGCCACCACAGCCCAAAAAATCTTGCTGGTGACGATCTTCTTGAACACTTTAGCCGCACCCTTCACGACATCGCCGACACCCTTCACGACTTTTTTGACGCCCTTTTTGACGCCCTTCACGACCTTTGAGATAAGAACCTCCCCGTCTATGGCTTTATAGCCATGTAAGACTATGACACAATGTGTTTCTCGTTAATGAAAAGTCGGCCACTATGCCAACCCCAAAACCAGCATCGTTTGACATCACTTCACTCCCACAAAATTCGGCAACTCGCGCTTGAGTCCCAGTTTCACCAGCAAATCCCCTATCCTTGGATCAGCGCCGCTTTCCAGCGTGAACACGCACAGTTTCAGGATCGGCCTGGACCGGAACCACTTTACCAGTCTGCGTATCAGAAATCCCCCGGCCCCTGGTTCCCGGCAGTAGAACATCACCACCGATAGCTGTTTGCGCTCGTAGAACATGATGTCGTGCACCAGGCCGCACACCGCGCCCACTACCTCACCCTTCTCGTTCTCGGCTACCCACGCAAAATTGGCCGCATTGGTGACCAGTTCCTGCGCCATATCCCGGACCTTCTGCTGCGATATCCGCAACTCCGGGTACGGATCATTCACCATCAGCGACTCAATGCCCAGTCGCGCGATGTGCTCAATGTCGCCCGGGCCCGCCTTCCTGATCACTAGCCGAAATCCAGCAGTTCCGCATAACCCTTGCCACTGGCCTGCCCAATGATGGTCAGCGAGGTTTCCAGGTTCTGACCGAGCCTGGTGATCGCGGCGTTTTTGTCCTCAGTTTTCATTTCCGGGTTGTTCAGTATGTTGGCCACGGCGGTGTCGTAGGTCAGCATGGCATTGGCCGCCTGCCGATCATTTTCAATCAGTACATCGAAGTCGCCAGCTACCTTTTCGCGCGCCAGCACCTGGTCGTTGGTCATCTTCTGCAGATTGAGTTCGTGCTGCTGCCTGGACAACTCGATAGTCTTTTCGTGTTCCTGGGCATCGTTCTGCAGATTGGCCCGGTACACCGCGTCAGAAAACTGCCTGTCGGTTTCATGCTTTTGCTGGGCAGACTGCATGGCCTTATCGATCTCGCCTTGCTCCTGCAGCAGTTTTAAGCGCACCTCGCCATCCGCGGTCAGCAACTCCTTGTCGATCTCGGCCTTGCGGTTCTGCAGATCCTTCTGAGTCTTACCCTGGTACACCTGGACATTGGCCGCATTGGTCTGGTCGGCCCCGAACTGCGCCGCTTGGTTGGCCGCCGCCTGATTGGTCAACTTCATTTCTTTCGAGGTGGTTGCGTCCTGAGAGGCAATCGGCTGTGCCGCCTTGATCACCGAGTCTTGCGCCGCGCCGACCGCCATCGAGCTCGACAACAGGCCGCGCGAATTTGATGCGCGGTCGGCCTTCGTTTTGGCCTGCTGCATCAACGGACTGTCGTGCTTGATGATGTTGGATATCCGACTCTCGACCGTATCCTCGTCACCCATCCTGACCTGGGCAGCCTCGTAGGTGGCGGCCTTGGCGAGCGGGTTGGCGTGGTCAATCGCAGTCGATGTCGACGTGGTTTTCTGCGCCTGCGGATTCACTGCCGTCGGGTCTTTCAGCGGATCGTCCGGGAGTGTCGTTGGTTGTGTGTTGGGCGGCATGGGTGTCTCCACTTATCCTGATTGAACGGTTCTGCGATCACGTTGCTCAAAATGCCGATCCATTGGGTGCCTGGGCGATTTGGGGGCTTCCTTGATCACTGGCGCCGCAAACAATATCTCCAGGCAAGCGTGCAATCCCTTGTTGTACTCTGCAACGCGAAAGTCCCGCGCCCGCGAACACAAGGCGATATAGCTGGATTCGTCCAGAACCAGGGTGCCACCCAGCGGGACCGTGTCGATCAGTGTGACCAAACCGTCGATCTCCCGCATTTCCTCTATGCCCATACCGCGCCCTGGGTCGCGCGCACGCATCACGATAGCGCGCAGTGTGCGGCCACAATCCACGAGGTCGCCGCGAGAACGAACGCGCGCCATGA
>ERZ869921.404-NODE-404-length-28102-cov-9.001462_pt1 | contig 28102 bp, 34 predicted proteins | sample MGYA00579310_ERZ869921 | MGnify/ENA primary metagenome ERZ869921 (study PRJEB32216, sample SAMN09231816) | wastewater metagenome | place: USA: Maryland | collected 2016-06-21 | study: EMG produced TPA metagenomics assembly of the PRJNA472060 data set (Reclaimed... | reverse complement strand
GCCTACCGCTCCAACCAGGCGTTCCGGTACCTCAAAGGCGGCCCCGACAACAACGGCCCGCACCGCGAGTACGGGGACCCGGCGCTCTACGAGGACCGCATGGTCGCCGCGATCCGTGGCGACGTGCAGACCATCACCGTCGACGGCGCCGACGACGACCTGCTCGCCGGCCCCACCCTCCCCGAACGCCCCACCCCGCCGGCGGCCGACGCGCCCACCATCGACCAGACGATCTACACCGCCCGCCAGGCCGCGTGGGACGCCGAGGCCGAGCGCATCGTCGCCGAATGGCAGGCGGCACTCGACACCCAGCCCGCCGCCCGCGGCCGCCAGGAAGCACTGCGCACCTGGGCCGACCGGGTGCTTCTGCACCTGGCCCTCGACGAAGCCGAACACGACACCGTTGGCCTCGGTGACTCGGTCGTCGTCATGCTGCCCCGCACCGGCGACTGGCCGACCGTGCAGGTCTACGACCCCGGCATGTACTTCCCGGTGATCCCCGCCAACGGCGACCAGGTCGACTACCCCGACGAGATCCACTTCGCCTGGGAGTTCGAGGCGACCGTCGACGGTGCCGTCCGCCGGTTCGTGCGGCGGCTCACCTTCGAGCTCGTGCCGATCGCCGCCACCCGCGTCGTCGAGGACGGTGACCGGTTGGCGTGGGTCGGCCCCGACGGCATGCCGCTCGCCGACGGTGAACGGCTCACCCTGCCGCCGACGGAGCGCCTGGACCCCGACGGCACGATCGTGCGCACCATGCCGTGGGGCGACGAAGCCACCACCACCTGCATCTACTCGGACGCGACGTGGCGGCTCGAGGACGTGCAGGCCGGCAAGCCCGAAGCGTTGGAATGGGGCAGCGCCGCCTACGTGACCGTGGACCGCCAAGACCTCGGCATCGACTTCATCCCCGTGATCCACCGGCCGCACACGCCGACCGGCCGCGAGCACTTCGGGCGCTCCCTGTTCGACCTGGCGGTGCGCCTGTTCGACGACCTGGCCACGATCGACACGCTCACCGTGAACGCCGCCGGCTACCTCGGCCACCCCACCATCGGCGTCTCGGGCATCGACCCCGGCTCGGAAGCGCAGCCCCTCCCCGGCATGTTCCTCAAGCTCGGCGAGAAGGGCGCCCTCGACGTGCTCGACCTGTCATCGGGCATCGAGCAGCTCATGGCGCTCGACACCGTGTTGCAGGACCGGCTTGGCGTGAACCTGGGCATCGGGGAGCTCGCGGGGCGCGGGTCGGCTGGCACCACGTCAGGCGTCCACCTGCTGCTCAAGCTGGCCCCCGCGATCACCGTGGTGGGCAACGCCCGCATGGTGCGCGAACCGAAGGACGGGCTGCTCCTCAAGTTCGCCCAGCGCATGGCGCAGGTGGCCGGCGTGCTCGAGCCGGGCCCGACACCGGTGGCCCGTATCCGCTACGGGGCGTTCCTGCCGACCGACCAGGCGCAGACGGCCACGGCGGCGGCCGAGCTGCTGCGGGCACACGTGATCTCCACGCAGACGGCGGTGGCGATGCTGGTGGCGGCCGGGTTCCCGATCGCCGACGCACGCGCCGAGGTGGAGCGCATCTACTCGGAGGACACGGAGGCGGCGAAGAACGTGGCCGACGCCCTCAACTCGGAGCAGGCCGCTGCGGACCGGTTGGGCGTGGAGCTCCCCCAGGCGGCGGTGGCGCCCCCGGTGGTCAACCTGCCGCCGGCGGGCCAGTGACCCGCTTGGTTGCGGTGGTGGCGTCTCTGGCCGCCAGCATCCTCGGCGTCCTGCCGTGACCGTCACGGTGCTCGTGGCCGGGTACACGGCGGCGCTCGGCATGGCCCTGCGCCCGCTCGGCCACAAGGCGGTGGCGCTCGTGCGGTGGCTTCGTGGCCGGTGGCTGCTGGTCGCCTGGGATGTGCCGCTCACCCGCGGGTGGGAGCCACGGTGCTGGCCGGGCGGCTGGTCCGAGGCGACCGGCCGGTGGGTGCGGCTCTAACTGCATCCCGCGGGCACGCGGCTGGTGGCCGGATGGTGGCGGCCATGGCCCGATCCAACCACCCCGCCAACCGTGACCCCGCCTTCCGTCCAGCGGACGCCTACGGGATCGTGCTCCCCCACATGCCGCCCGGCTACCTCACCACCCCGCCACCACCGAACGGCGTGATGTTGCACGTGACGGCGACCTCCGACCGGGTGACCACCCAGTGGGCCATGGGCCGCGTCGACGCCCTCAGGGTGGCGCGTGTACTGCACGAGGTCGGCGGCGTCAAGGTGCTCTCCTCCGCGTACACCGACCGCCGCCTGTGACGATCGTCGCCGCCGTCATTGACCACCAGGCCGGCCGCGTGCACATGGCCGCCGACGGCCTCGCCACCGACCCCAACGGCAACACGGTGCAGGTGACGAAGATCGTGCAACCGGCGCGTGGTGTCGTGGTCGGGGTCGCCGGCCTCGTGCGGGCCATCCCCGTCATCCGGCGCCACGTCCGCGTCAACCCGCCCCACGGCGACGACGACCTCGACGAGTGGGCGCAGGACTACGCCGAGGCCGCCACCACCGAGCTGATCGCCCGCGGCTGCGCCCAGGACGACAACGACAACGCCTTCCACGGGGCGATGCTCCTCGCCTACGGCCCTGGGCTCTGGGAGATCGAGTCGGGGATGGCGTGCCGGGTGACCCGCGGCTACCACGCCATCGGCTCCGGCTACGAGGTCGCCTTCGGTGCCATGTGGGCGATGCAGGACCTTCCGCCCGCCATCGTGCCCGGTCTCGCCATCGAGGCGTGCATGGAACACCTGGCCGGCATCGGCGGCACCGTGCTCGGCGTCTCCACCTGACCCGCTCCCCCTGCATCCCCCACCGCACGCCCGTCCCGTTGGACGCTCCCGCATAACCAGCCCACACGGGCTGGGCGGCAAACCCGCAGCCGTGAAGCGGGGCAACCCACAGCAGGAGCAGCACAGATGTCCGACGAACCCGTCGACAACGAGCCGAAGACCTTCACCCAGGAAGAGGTCGACCGCATGGTCGGCCGCGCCCGCGGTGAAGCCAAGCGGTCCGCTGCCACCGAGCTCGCCGAACAGCTCGGCTGCACCGTCGACGAAGCGAAGGCCAAGATCGCCGCGGTTACCGCAGCGGACGACGCCCTCAAGTCGGAGGCCCAGCGGGCACTCGACGCCGCCAACGAGGCGAAGGCCGAGGCCACCCGTGCCCGTGCCGCCGCCGACGCCGAACGGCTCGCCGCACGCGTCGAGCGCAAGCTCGCCGCCGCCGGCGTCGACCCGAAGACCTTGACCCGCGCCACTGCGCTCGTCGCGGTCGGACCCGACGCCGACGACGCCGCGATCGACGCGGAGATCGAAGCCCTCCGCTCCGATGTGCCCGCCCTGTTCACCCCCACCGCCGACGGCACGCCGCCGCCCGCGGGTGTCACCCCGCCCCGCCCGCCCGCCACCCACGGCGGCGGCACGAAGACCGCAGCGGAACGCGCCAAGGAGCGTTTCGCCGCGAAGTACCCGAAGTCCGCCGCCTAGCACCAGGAGAACATCCGCATGGGCACCATCGCATCCACCACGGTCACCTACGGGGGCGGTGACTACCGCTGGCTCAAGTCGGCGCGTGGCACCGAGCACCCCCGCTCCGGCACCCTCGACACCTCCACGTTCACCGAGGGCACCCACTACCCCACCGGCTACTTCAAGTCCGGGACGCCGCTGTACCTGAACCCCTCCAGCGGCCTCTACCAGCCGTTCGACGGCTCCACCGGCGACACCAACGAGGTCTGGACGTTCACCGAGGGCGGCTCCGGCCTCACCTCGTGGACCTTCACGCCCTCCGGTGGCACCGCCTCGGCGTCGCTCGACGACGACGTGTCCGCCGCCGACCTCCAGACCGAGATCGACGCCAAGTACGGCGCCGGCAACCTCATCGTGTCCGGCGGCCCCCTCGCCTCCGCTGCGTTCACCATCACCGTCGACCCCGACGGCGACCTCGCCAACACGAACCTCACGCCGCCCACCACCACCCCCACGGGTGGCACCGGCGTGGTCACCGTGGCCACCGTCACCGGCGGCACCGCCGGCCTCGACGGGTTCCTGTTCCACGACGTGGACGCCACGGCCACCGACCCCGGCTGCTCGGTCATCACCGACGCCACCGTCGACGCCACGTACCTGCCCGTCGCCACCGGCCTCTCCTCGGGCCGCTACATCTGCGACGCCGTCGCATCGGAGGCTTGATCATGTCCGAGACCCTCGAGTACATCGACCCGGTCGAGCTCACCGAGTTCGCCCGCCTGGCCCAGGCCGACTTCGACGCTCAGTCGCAGGCGTTGGCCCGGTTCTTCCCCTACACGCCGGTGGATGACATCCGCTACGCGTACTCCCGCGGCGTCGACGCCCTGGTGGACGAGGCCAGCTTCCGGGCCTTCGACACCGAGTCGCCGCTCGGCCGCCGGCCCGGCATGGCCCGCATCACCGGCGAGCTCCTGCCGATCTCCCGCAAGATCCCGCTCTCGGAGTACGCCTCGCTGCGTCTCCGTGGTGCGGACGCCCAGCAGGCCGGGGTCATCTCCGGCGTGTTCCGTGACACCGAGCGCATCGCCCGCGGCATCGCCGCCCGGTTCGCCCGTGCCCAGGGCAGCCTCCTGCAGACCGGCAAGGTCACGCTGGACGAGAACGGCCTTTCCATGATCTACGACTCCGGTCGTACCTCGGGCCTGACCATCGCCTCGGTGGTCTCCCCGGCGTGGTCCTCGTACAGCACGGCCACCCCGATCGCCAACCTCCTCGCGTGGAAGGCGCTCGTCAAGGCCGCCAACGGCGCGATCGAGCCGAACGTGGTGCTCGTGTCGCCGACGGTGCTGGGTCACCTGCAGCAGTGCGAGGAGATCCGGTCGTTCGCCACCTCCGTGGCGAACGCCCCCTCCCGTGTCACCCGTGACGCCGTCGTGGAGGCCGTCGCCGGTCTCGCCGGCCTCCGCCTGGAGGTCTACGAGACCCCCGTCGGCATGGCTTCCTCGCCCATCGACGAGGAGTACGTGGTGCTCCTGTCGGACACGCAGCCCGTGGGCCTCACCGCCTACGGCGTGCCGCTGGAGGCCGGGGAACCGGAGTACGCCGGCCTCGGCGTGCAGCCCGGCATCATCGCCGGTTCGTGGAAGTCGAAGGACCCGATCAACGTGTGGTCGCACGGCGTGGCCATCGGCCTCCCGCTGCTGTCCGCACCGGATCTGACGTTCGCCGCCAAGGTGATCGCCTGATCCAACCCGATGGGGTCCGGTCACTTGGTGGCCGGGCCCTTTCGGCGGTGGGGTAGCGCAGCAGGCAAGCGCGCCGGGCTCACAGGCTCGGAGGTCGCCGGTTCGATTCCGGCTCCCGCCACCAAGGCCACCGGTAGTCCAGTTTCCTCCTTTCCTGGGCGCAACGCTCGACCCTTGTGTCGGTGTGCCGGTCGGCCACATCTGAGAATGGTTCCCACCCCACCGGAGAAACGTGATGCCGAAGCTGACCGAGAACGCCTGGATCGACGGGGTCGGCTACGGGCCGGGCTTCGGCGACCGCCAGCCACCGCAGACCGACACGCCGGCCGACCTGGTGCAGCCTCCCGGCGAGGATGTGCCCGCCGACCCGTCGACCGCCGAGGGCGTGGTGGAAGCCGTCGAGTCGTTCCAGCGCACCGTGCTCCGGGTGCAGTTGGGCACCCTCAAGACGAAGGCCGAGATGGCCGACTTCGCCGCCCGCCACGACTTGGACGTCGACAACCGGTTGGGTGCCGCCAAGATGCGCGCCGCCCTCGAGGACCTGCTGGCCCCCGACGACGACGAGCCTGCCGGCGAGCCGACCCCGTGACCACCCCCACGGCGTTGATCGCCACCGTCCGCGACTGGACCGGCGACGCATGGCCCACCGACGACGACGCCATCACCACCCAGCTCGTCCGCTTCGACGACGACCCGCTGAAGGCGGCGCTCGCCCTGTTGCGGCGCCGTGCCGCTGACCTGGAGCTCGGCTACTCGTCGTTCTCCACCGACGGCGACGCCTCGTGGACCCGCACCACCGACCTCCTCAACGCCGTCCAGGCGAAGATCGCACGACTGGAGCGCCTCACGGGCAGCGACGCCACCGCAGGCCGGGAGACGATGACTGGGACCCCGATCGTGGGACCAGAGGGCCAGTCGGTGGTGTGCTGGCCGGGCACCGAGCGGGCACGGCTCGGCGGGTGACCGCAGACCGAGTGATGGGTTGGATGGCCGCCATCGTGTTCGGCTCCACTGCGGTCGTGGCATCGCTTGAGGGCGCGGCCGGGTGGTCTGCCGTCCTCGGCGCACTGGCCGGCGCGACGGTGGTGACGGCGACGCGGGGTGATTGACCCGTGCCCCAGCCAGCCGCGAACGACGCCATCGCTGGCCGGCTCATCGACCTCTACACCGAGGCCCACGCCAGCCTCATCGACCAGCTCGACGCCGCCCTCACCGCCGGCAACCGGCGCACCCAGGTCGCCCGCCTCCGCGAGCTCATCCGCGCCAACGAAGCCATCACCGACGCCCTCCTCACGTCCACCTCCGACTGGCTCGCCTCGTCCGTGCCCGAGTTGCACGCCGCCGGCGCGGGTGCCGCCTCCGACCTCATCGGCTCCACCTTCGCGTGGACCGCCCCCCACGTCGACGCCGTCAACCAGCTCGCCGGCCGCGTCTGGACCGACATCGCCGCCAACCTGCTCGACGTCCGCGCCGACACCCGCAAGGCCCTGCAGGACATGGTCGCCGACGCCACCCGCGCCTCGCTGCTCGAATCACGCACCGCCACCCAGGCCGCCCGCACCCTGGCCCAGCACGCGGCGGCCGATGGCCTGTGGTCGGTGGAGTACGCGAACGGGGCCCGGCACACGATCGCCGACTACGCCGACTCGGTGATCCGCACCACGACCGCCGAGGCGTACAACCAGGGCAGCATCGAGCAGTGCCGCACCGACGAGATCACGCACGTGGAGTACGTGGACGGGCCGGGCTGCCACGTCGGCCCAGGCCACGACAAGGGGCCGCTGGCGAACGGGTTGGTGGTGGCGCTGGAGGACGTGGTCACCATCTCGCACCCGAGATGCCGCCGGGCCTTGTTGCCGGTGGTGGATGCCGCCGTGATCCCCGCCAGCGCCCGCACCGTCGGACCGGCGCGCGGCACGGAGCCTGCCACCCTCACGGTGGCACCGGAACCGCGGCGCATACCACGGGCACCGCGCCATCCGCGTGCGCCGCGCACGCCTCGACCGATGCGATCGGCTGCTATCCGGTAGCCCTCCCCCTGCATCCCATTACCCGGCCGACCGCCGTGGTGCCGTGTGGCGCATGGCCGCCACCCCCACCCCGTTCCGCATCACCACCGACGGCTTCGGTGGCATCGTCGAGGTCGATGGCCGCGACGTCTCCGACCGGGTCGCCGGGCTCACCTTCGACGCCGCCCCCGGCCAGCTCACCCACCTCGCCCTCCACCTGCGGCCCCAGGCCGGCACCATCGAAGGCGTCGCCGTCATCGGGCAGGTCATCGACACCCCCACCGGCGACCTCGTCCGCATGATCGACCCCTCCCAGGTGCGCGAGCTCCACGCCGAGCGCATGGACCCCGTCACCTCCGACCCGTACGCCGCCATGTTGGAGATCGTCGCCGACCTCCTCGACCAGATGGCCGACACCGATGCCTGACCTGGCGGCCCGCGCCGAAGCCGAGGGCCGGCTCGTGCAGTCGTGCGTGATCCGCCGCCGCGGCGTCGACACCTACAGCACGGGCGGCATCACGGCGGTGGCCGGCGCCGTCGTCTACTCCGGCCCCTGCCAGCTCGGCCGCCCCGGTGGCATGAAGCCATCGGCCGCGGGCGCGGATGACCGCATGGTGGAGACCCGCGCGCTCCGGCTGCCCGCGGAGGCCACCGGCATCCGCGTCACCGACGTGGCCACCGTCGGCTCGGACGTGTTCGTGGTGGTGCGCCCCGACGACCGCACCGACGACCACGTGACCCTGCGCACCGTGGCCGTCGTGGCATCGGTCGACGCCGAAGCGGTGCCCACATGAGCACCCCGCATCGTGTCGCCGCAGACATCGCCAACCTCGGCGCCGAGGCCGCCGCCAAGGCCCACACGATCACCGTCAAGTGGACCGCCGCCCTCCAGCGGCAGGTGCAGCTCAACGCATCCGGGCGACCGGGCCCCAACGCCCCCACCGGCAACTACCGGCGCTCCATCAACCGCCGCACCGTCAAGCTCCTGCGCTCCAGCTACGGCGAGGTCGGGACCAACATGCCGCAGGGCCGCCGCCTCGAGCACGGGTTCTCCGGCGTCGACTCGCTCGGCCGCAGCTACGACCAGCCGGCCTATCCCCACTTCGGGCCGGCCATCGACTTCGTCGGCCCCGGCTACGAAGCCGCCATGGCCGCCGCCGGGCTGCCCGGATCGAGCCGAGGTCTGCCGTGATCGACGTCGGCGCAGTCACCCAGGCCGTGCTCGCCCGCGTCGACGCCGGCGTCACGGTGCCGGTCACCGTCACCACCGCACCCGCCACCACCCCGCGGCCAGTGTCCTACGCCGTGATCGAGCTGCCACCAGGCACCCAGCGCACGGGCACCGTGTCGCTGCCCGAGGACGGCGCCATCTTCCGGGTGCGGGTGCGGGCGGTGGCCCGCTCCAACCAGACCGACGTGGCCCGCCGCGAGGTGCAGCGGGTGGCCCACGCCGCCACCGTCGCCCTGCTCGACCGCACCCAGGCGATAGCGGGCACCGGGTGGGCCGTGTCCGGGCGCATGGTGACCGGCGACTCCGGCGTGGACATCGAAGGCGAGATAGCGAATCTGGTCACCGACTTCGACCTGTTCGTGTCCCCCGCCTGACCCCTCCCCCTGCATCCATCCGCCCCCAACGGGATGGCCGGATCATGCGGGCATGCCAGACGCCGACGCTGCCCCCGCCCCGGTCACCCTGTTCCACGAGCACTGGCCCAACGGCCGCGAGTTCGACCCGGTCGTGGCCGAGACCATGCGCCTGCAGGGCTGGACCGACACCAAGGCGAAGGCCGACAAGCCCGACCCCGCGGCCAAGCCCGCGCCCACCGACCGCACCAACCCAGGAGCCTGACCCATGGCTGAATCGTTCAACTTCCAAGGGCAGGGCCAGCTCTACTTCGTGCCCACCATCGCCGGCGCCGCCGGGCCCACCCTCGCCGAGCTCGCCGCCGGCACCGTGCTCGGCGACAACGCCCTGTCGTTCACGCTCCCGGCCCGCACCCCCAACACGATCACCGCCACCCCGGTGACGGCCACCGAGGAGCACACGCTCCCCGCCCTCGCCGGCACCACCAACGGCGAATGCGTGATGCGCCGGGGCGACACCTCCTCGGCCGCCTCCTACACGCTGTGGAACACGATGAAGGCGCTGCAGGGCACCTCCGGCTACTTCGTGGCCGTCCCCACCGGCAAGTCGACCACGCCCGCCGCTGGCGCCGTCTGCGACGTGTACCCCGCCACGGTGAACCTCGTCGCCAACGTCGACATGCCGCCCGGCGCCCCCGCCACGTGGAAGATCGCGTTCTCCCACAACGGCGCGTTCCGCGAGAACAAGCTGCTCCTCGCGTAGCCGGCCTGGGGGGCGCGCCAACCCGTAGCCAGCACGGCCACCCCTCGGTGGCCGCCCCCTGGTCGACCGACAGGACCGCGGCGCCCGCCCCGGCGGCCCGTCCTGTCGGTCGGCATGCAGTGGGGCCGGGCTGCCCTGGGGTGGTCGGCCCGGCCCCGCGTTCCCAACCACCCCACCACCCCCAGGAGAACCACCCCCATGGCTGCACCCACCAACCTGCTCGACCGGCTCACCAAGCGCCCGCCACGATCGGCGTCGCTCACCTTCGCGTTCGACCCCAACACCGGCGCCCGCTTGACCGAGGCACGCGACCAGCTCCGCCTCGCCCGCCAGGTCGCCCAGCAGTTCGCCGGCGCTGACGCCGCACCCGCCACCGTCGTCGCGGCCCAGGCCGCCGTCGAGGAAGCGCAGGCCGCCTTCGACGCCATCGTGGCCGACGCCGTCACGTTCACCATCGAGCTCCGGGCCCTCAAGCCGTCACGGGTGCAGGAGATCATCCTCGAGCACCCGCCCACCCCGAAGCAGATCAAGACGGCACGGGCGCTCGCCAAGGGCAACCCGAAGGGTGACCCGCACGTCAACGAGGCCACCTACCTGCCGGCGCTGCTCGCCGAAGCCATCGCGTTGGTGACGATCTCCGACGACCCGAAGGCGAAGCTCACCGACCTCACCCCGGAGCAGGTGGCCGGGCTGATCGAGCCGTGCTCCCAGGGCGACCTCATCGTGTTGGGCACCACCGCCGAGTCGCTAGCCCAGGCGTCCTCGCAGGTCGAGGCGCTGGGAAAAAGCTAGCCGGGTCCGACCCGGATCTAGCCGCCGCCATCGCCTACTGCGCACCCCGCGGCATCCCGCTGCACGTGTTCCTCGACTGGCCGGTCCTGTCCCGTGACGCCGCCCTGGCGTGGCAGCAGCGTGACGCCCGCCGGTGCCGGTGCGGCCAGGACCCCGACGAGTGGCGCAAGTACGACGAGCACGGGCGGCCCGTGTTCGAGAACGGGGCGCATGTAGCGGACCCCGACAACGAGCCGTTCCGGGTGACGCACGAGTGGTGCCCCGCCTGCTACGCGTTGGAGCAGGCCGAGAAGAAGGCGCCGAAGGTCGACGGCGCGGTGTCGCGTGCGGTGGTGACGCGCTGGGAACCGAACCCCGACTATGTGCCGCGGGCCGACAAGCTGGCCGGGCTGGTGGAGGCGCCGGTGGTGGACGAGGGGGACGGCTAGTCTCCGCGGCGTGCTGTACGTCATCCTGATCGCTTGCGCACTTGCGGGTGCAGGTATCCGCAGCCGTAAGGGTGAACCCGTGCAGGGGTTCGTAGCGGGCCTGGTGCTCGGGCCTATCGGCGTACTGCTCGCGGCCTTCTACCCCGTGCGGGGCCGGTCCCTCGGCGTAGATCAGAAGAAGTGCCCTGACTGCGCCGAATGGGTCAAGGGCGAAGCCATCGTGTGCCGGTTCTGCGGACGCCACTTCGAGCCCAGCACCACAGCCTGAGCACCCCCTGCATCCGTTCCAGAGGGTGCCGCCTAGCGCACCCTCGGCGCCATGGGCGCGTGGAAGACGATCAGCGTTGCCCTCGAGGCCAACGTCGCCGGCTACTCGTCCGACATGGCGAAGGCCGGCAAGGAAACGGCCAAGTTCAGCAAGGACGTCGACGGCGCCGGGAAGAAGGTCGATGAGCTCGACCAGAAGCTCGGCCGGGCACGCGAGGGCCTAGGCCTCGGGATAGCCGCCGGCACGGTCGCCGGCCTCGGGCTCGCCACAAAGGCCGCGAGCGATCTACGCGAGGCCCAGGCCGCGGCCAACGTGGTGTTCGGCGAGAGCTCCGAGGTCATCACGAAGTGGGCCGAGGACGCCGAGGACTCCCTCGGCCTGTCGAAGCGGGCCGCCCTCGAAGCTGCTTCCGGCTACGGCAACATGTTCAACCAGCTCGGCCTCGGCACTGACGTCAGCGCCGAGATGTCCACGGCGCTGGTCAAGCTGGCCGTCGACTTCGGGTCGCTGAAAAACGTCGACCCGACTGCCATCCTCGAGGCGCAGTCGGCCGCGTTCCGCGGCGAGTACGACAGCATGCAGAAGTTCCTGCCGACGCTGTCGCAGGCCACCCTCGACCAGGCGGCGCTGAACGAGACCGGCAAGGCGAGCGTCGACCAGCTCACCCAGCAGGAGCGGGCGCTCGCCACCTACAACTTCATGCTGGCGAACGCCGGCGACGCCATCGACGACTTCAACCGGTCGGGTGGCTCGGCCGCCACCGAGGCCAAGAAGGCGTCGGCCGCCATCGAGAACTCTGCGGCGTCGATGGGCGAGACGCTGCTCCCCGCCGCCGCGGGTGCAGCGAAGGGCGTGGCGTTCCTGGCCGACCAGTTCGGCCGCATGCCCGGCGCCGTGCAGACCGGCGTCATCGGCCTGGGCGGGATGGGCCTGGCCGCCGGGCTGCTGCTGCCGAAGCTGGTCGAGACCGCGCAGATCCTCAAGCTCGGCACGACCCGCGCCATGGAGTTCGGTCGTGGGCTCGCCATGCCGTCGTCTGGGCTCGGCAAGTTCGCCGGTGCGCTGGGGTTGGCCGCCACCGCACTCGCCGCCTACTCGCTCACCTACGGCGCCCTCGAGGCGAAGTACGCGTCAGGGCTCGACTCGGCCGCTCTGGCCGACGACCTGGCACTGCTCGGCACGGGCGCCTCCGATGGGCAGCGCATCCTCGACCAGTTCGGCGGCAGCTACGAGGAGATGGCCGGCAAGGTCACCGCCCTCGCGGACGCGTTCGAGAACTCCGGTTGGGAGAACCTGACCGAGGGTTCGAACACCGCCTACGGCAACGTCCACAAGCTCAAGAACGAGTTCGCCGACCTCGACGAGGTGCTGGCGACGCTGGCCAAGTCCGACCCCTCGGCCGCCACCGAGGTCTACCGCCAGTTCGCGGGGAACCTGACGGCTGCCGGCGCGTCCGCCGAAGACATCGCCACCGTGCTCCCGAAATACAACGACCAGGTGGAGCGGGCCGCTGAGGCCAACTCCAAGGGCGCCGGTGCGACCGCTGCCCACGCGGCCGAACAGCAGAAGCTGGCCGACGAGGCGCAGAAGGCCGCCGACGCACTGCGCGAGCAGGTCGACGCCGCCACCGCCAACTTCGAGGCCCAGCGTGGCGTGACGGCGGCCGAGGTGGAGTACGTCGGCGCCGTCATGGCCGTGGACGATGCCCGCCGCGGGGTGGCCGACGCCGAGGCCGAGGTGGCCGCAGCGAAGGAGGGCGTGGCGTCGGCGGTGCGGGCCGAGCGTGACGCCAACGAGGCCGTGGCCACCGCGATCGCCGCCGTTGGCGATGCCCGCCGCGGGGTGGCCGACGCCGAGCGCGAGGTGGTGGAGGCGCAGCGGGAGGCCGCCGAGACCGCTGGAGCGATCCGGGTGGCCACCGAGGAGCTCGCGGTGGCACGCCGTGAAGCCACCGGCGACTCCGACGAGTACCGGGCTGCCATGCAGGGCGTCTACGACGCCGAGGTGGACCTGGCGCAGGCCCAAGAGGACAGCCTCACCGCCCAGCAGAACCTCGACCAGGCCCGCAAGGACTACTCGAAGACCCTGGCCGGGCTGCAGCGTGACGCCGAGGGCGCCGCGGATGGCGTGATCGGCGCAGAGATCCGGCTACGCGACGCCCAGGAATCGCTCGCCACCCTCGGTGATTCGGCGCAGCGGCGCGTCGATGATGCGTCGGCCCGCTTGTCGAACCTCGATGCCACCGCCTCCGCCGAGGAGCGGGCACGAGCCGAGCGGGACCTGGCCGACGCCATCGCCGCCATGCCCGACGCGGACGACCGGGCACGCGCTGAGCTCGCCGTGCGCGATGCTCGCCGTGGAGTCGCAGAGGCGACCGAGCGATCGGCTGAGGCTGCCGCAGAGGCCGCCCGCGTGGAGGCCGCGGGCGCCGAAGGCTCCGATGCCGTGGTGGCTGCCCGCGGGGCCGTCACCGATGCCACGACCGCTGAGGTCGATGCGCAGCGCAACCTCGAAGGCGCCGTGCAGAACGTGGCCGACGTGCAGACCACCGCCATCGGCAACGTGGTCACGGCCCAGGACAACCTGGCCACCGCCATCGCCGCACGCGCCGACGCCGACCAGCGGGTGGTCGACGCCAAAGAAGCCGTCGTCGAGGCCCAGGACAAGGTGCGAGACGCGGTCAAGGGCGTGCGTGACGCCAACGAGCGGGCACGCGAAGCCACCAACGGCGTGGCCGACGCGAACCAGCGGGTGGTCGACGCGAGGGCCGCCGTGGTCGACGCACAGGCCGCCGTGTCCAAGGCGATCGACGGGGTGCGTGACTCGGTGATCAAGCTGGCCTTGGCGCAGTTCGAGGCCGGCACGAAGACCGGCATCACGAAGGACGAGATCGACAAGCAGATCCTGCGCCTCAGCGCCCTGCGCGACACGCTCGACCCTGGGAACCCGTTGCGCAAGCAGCTCGACGACTACATCGCCCGGCTGCAAGCCACGAACGGCCAGTTCACCGCGGTGATCGCCCTCAACTTCACCGATGCCGCCGGGGCACTGGTCGAGAACGGCCAGGCCATAGTCGCCGCTGCGCTCGGCCCGAAGTCCGCCGGCCCCGGCGGCAAGTTGGGCAAGGGCGCCGGTTCCGATGGGCTCACCATCGGCACCGGGCCCGGCCCGTGGACCAACCCCTACGGCCCCACGCCGGCAGGCTTCAACAAGCTCGGATCGGCGCCCGTCGGCACCACGGCACCCATGGCCCCCGCCTCCCCGTTCCAGATCATGGGGCCACTGGCACCGTCGTGGGCGCCACCGGGCGGCGGTGGCTTCGACTACGGGAAGCTCGCCGACGCCATCCGCAAGTCGAACCCGCTGCCCGGCCCGCTCGTGCACATCGACCGCGTCGAGGAAGGCGTCGGGCTGGCCGCCGTGTTCCAGCAGGCCGAGTTCGCCAGCCGGTCCGCAGCATGATGGCCGCGCACCCCCTTGCACCCCCGGCGCCGCCCGTCGCCCGTGGTTCGGTGCGGCCATGATCTGGACGTCCACCGGTCTCACCGACCTCGCGCTCGTCGACCCCGCCGCGGGCCTCGTGTGCACCGCGATCGACGTCGGCTGGCCCCAGACCCGCGCCGTCGCATCCAACCGGCCCCTCGCGGATGGCACCGACGACACCACCGCCTACATCGGCGCCCGCTCCGTCACCATGCAGTTCACGATCGCCGCCGGCACCCGCACCCGCGCCCAGAACCGGGCGCTGCTCGCATCGTTCTGCCACCCCGGCCGCCGCTCCGTGCTCAAGTTCGACGGCGCCATGCTCAACCCGGCCAGCGGCTCCACCAACCGCATGATGACCCTGCGATGCGACCAGGGCTCGGCGCCGATCGACAACCGGTTTCACACCGCGGTGGCCGTGACCGCCATCGCCCCCACCGGGCTGATCGAAGCCATCACCGCCACCACCGTCACCGTCGACCCGCTCGCCCCCGCCGATGGCGCCCCGTTCGACTGGACATGGCCCGTCTCGTTCCCCGCCGCCTCCCCCACAGCCACCGTGGCCACCTCCGCGGGCTCCATGGCCGCATGGCCCACCATCCGCATCGACGGCCCCTGCTACGCCCCTGTGGTGGCCTGCGGTGCGCTGCTGCTCTCGTTCCCCGAGCTCGCCATCGACGCCGGCCACCACCTGACGATCGACACCGCCGACCGCACAGTGCTGCTCGACGGCACCGCGGACCGCCGGTCGGCGCTCGACCCCGCCGTCTCGACCTGGTGGCAGATCCAGCCAGGCGGCAACGACCTGTTCTTCACCCCGGAGCTGTCCGGGCCCGACGCCGAGGCGACCGTCACCTGGCGGGACGCCTACTTCCTATGAGGAGCCACCAACCATGGATGTGACCGCGCTGCAGAACGTGGACCTGTCGGCCCGAGGGCTGCGCTACGTCGCGGACGCCACCACGTTCCCCGGCGTCGACGGCCCCGCCGACTTCCTGGTGGGCCCCCGTGACGCCGGCGCCAACATGAGCGTCGACGTGGCGGCCGGGCTCGCCGTGGTCGACGGCGGCGCCCGCGGCTCCTACGTGGTGTCGTCCGGTGGCGCCGTGAACGTGGTGATCGGAGCGGCCCCCGGTGCCGGTGAGTCGCGCATCGACCTCGTGGTGCTGCTGGTCTCGGACTCCGAGTACGCCGGCGTCGACGACGAGGCCGAAGTGGTCGTCGTGGCCGGCACCGCCGACCCCTCCCCCGTGGCGCCCTCCGTGCCCACGGGCGGCCTGCTGCTCGCCCAGGTGCTCGTCGAGGACGACACCACCTCCATCGGCTCCGGTGCGATCACCGACAAGCGTGGCCCCTCGCGGCCCGTCACCGACTGGGGCGGCACCCCGGCCACCGGCACCAACGGCCAGATCGTGTTCACCGCCGCCGGTGGCCTACTGCTCCGCGACGGCGGCTCGTGGGTGGCCTACTTGGCGCCCGACCAGTTCCAGGCCGCCCAGCAGACCCAGTCCCTCAAGGCCGGCCCCTACAGCGCGTGGTCGCAGTGGGGGGCGACGCTCACGGTCCCCGGTGGCACCCCGACCGGAGCGGTGCTGGTGCACGTGCAGATCGCCGGGTTCGTGGATGACTACATCACCGGCGACCACGTCTTCGAGATCAGCGACGACGGCGGCTCGACGTGGCACCGGTCGCCCGTGTTCCCCGGCGCCGCGTACCGGGCATACGAGGTGCTGTTCGAGACGCCGTCCGGTGAGATCCAGGCCCGGATCTTGATGAAGGACGCCGTGGCCGGCTCCGACGAGACCGGCGACGCCGGGTGCGTGTTCACCGCCACCGTCACCCCGGTGCAGGTGTAGCTGATGGAGCCGTACTACAGCGACGAGTTCGTGACCCTGTACCACGGGGACTGCTTGGAGATCGACGCCTGGCTCGCCGCCGACGTGCTCGTCACCGACCCGCCATACGGGATCGCCTGGCAGACGGGCCAGACATCGCGCGCCCACACGCCGATCGTGGAGTCGGTCGCCGGGGACGAGGACACCGCCGCCAGGGATGCCACGCTCCGATCGTGGGGGGATCGTCCCGCCGTGCTGTTCGGCTCATGGAGGGCGCCCCGTCCGGCCAACTGCCGGCACCGGCTGATCTGGCACAAGGCCGCTCGCAAGCCTGGGTTCTCTACAGCGCCGTGGTTCCCGACTGACGAGGAGGTCTACATCCTCGGACGGGGATTCGGTGGGTCTCCGATGGGGACCGTCATCGCCACCACAGAACAGCGGGACGGGGCCCACGGGCTAGTCGCCACGATCGGCCACCCCACGCCCAAGCCTCTGGACCTAATGGAGCAACTGATCGTCAAGTGCCCGCCCGGCATCGTGGCCGACCCGTTCGCTGGCTCTGGCTCCACCCTCGTCGCAGCGAAGCGCCTCGGCCGCAAAGCCATCGGCGTCGAGCTTGACGAGCGGTACTGCGAGATCGCCGCCAAGCGCCTCGCCCAAGGCGTGCTCGACTTCGGTGCCGCCTGATGCCGCGCCGCCCGCTGGCCGTCGTCCAGTTCGGCCAGTTCCCCGACGGTGACCTCCCCGCCCGCTACGACGACACCGCCGGCTGGGGCACCAACCCCGTGCGCATGGACGCCTACCGGGGCGACTGGCCCGCGCTGCGGAACCCGGCCACGAGCGTCGACGCAACAGCCGGCCGCGTCGTCGCCGGCCTGCTGCGCCCCCGCCGCTCCACCCTCGCCACGGTCGCCCCCGGCGCCATCGGCGAGGCCGCCATCTACCGGTTCGCCGGCGTCACCCTGCCAGCCACCGGCGACCTCGTCGCCCAACTCGGCACCCCCGCCGGCGTCGAACGCCACCCCCCCCTGTCCGGGTCCACCTCCGAAGGCACCGCCGTGGGGCTGCAAACCCCCGACTCCACCAGGGGCATCATGGCGATCTGGCTCGACACGGCCCAGGTCTATTTCCTGTACCAGTGGGAGGGCGACGGCGTGGGCGCCACCGTCACCTACTCCGCCGACACCCCCGACGCCACCGGCATCATCGGGCTGCGATGGACCGGCAACGAGATCACCGCCACACTCAACGGCGACCCCATCCGCCGCAACGCCGCCGACGGCGCAACCATCGACCCCGTCACCCTCCCCGACGACGTGTCCAACCTCGAGCCGTTCGTGATGGCCTACCAGTTCGGGGTCTTCGCCGACTCGTTCGGCATCGCGTGGGCCGCGCTCACCGAGACCGCGGACGACCGCGCACCGTGGCCGCTGCCCGCCGACACCAACAACGGCACCGGCTGGACCCTCACCGCCGCCACCCGTGACCGGCGCACCCGCGGCGACCTCCCCGCCTCCACGTGGTCATGGAAGTGGCGGCTCAACGACTCGTCCGAGGTCACGTGGTCGCAGCAGCAGCCCGCCGGGCCCACGGTGCGCCCGCACGCCACCCACGCCCAGGTCCGCTACAACGGGCGCCTCCTGCACGCCGGCCCCGTCGGCCCCATCAAGCGGACCGCCACCGAGAACGGCGACGTTCCCGGCTCATGGACCGCAGGGGACCGGGTCGCCCAGCTCGGCAGCCGCGCGCTCTACCCGACCTCCACGCTCGCATGGGTCGACCAGCCGCTCGGCACCGTGCTCCGCGACCTCATCGGCGACTGCAACGAGCTCCCCGGTGGCGACACCGGCGTCCGCGTCGACCCCGACCTCGTCGGCCCCACCATCACGCTCACGGCCAAGGCCCGCGACACGGTGCGCCAGACCATCACCGCCGCCGTGGACCTCGCCCGCGGCGAATGGTGGATCGACCGCGACGACACCCTCCGCTGGTCCGAGTCGGGCCGCGGTGGTCAGCGCCCGTTCCTCGCCGACCACGGCGGCACCGTCAAGTCCGTCACCGAGGACACCTCGCCCGCCACCCACGGCACCGCCCTCTGGGTCACCGGCAACAGCTCCGCCGTCTACCGGCAGGCCGCCGACATCGCCACCAGCGCCGTCGGACGCCTCGACCTCGTGACCTCCGACCCCGACCAGACCCAACCCGCGACCCTCGCCGCACGCGCCGACCGCATGCTCGACGACGCCACCGCCATGCGCCCCGCCTGGACATGCGAGATGCGCGCCGGCGCATGGGAGCCGTCGAAGCTCGCACCCGGCGACGTGGCCCGCCTCGTCGTGCCCGCCCTCGGCGTCGACGAATGGCTCCGGGTCTACGAGATCACCGTCACCGGCACCGCCGACGACGCCACCGCACCGAAGGTGGAGATCACCTTCGGGGCCCCCCGCCCCGACTTCGTGCGGGACAACATCACATCGACCCGGCGCCGTGTCGCCACCTTGGAGCGCAGATAGATGGCCGCCTGCATCCGACCCCCTAGCGCCTTTGTGGCCGATGGTCGGGCCATGCCCGTGCACGTCAGGTCGAACCGGTGACCATCGCAGGCGACTACATCGGCCGCGTGCGCCTCGGCGTCACTATCGGCGTGGCAGGCTCCCAGTCGTTCGTGTGGCCCGACGGCATCCCCGAAGGCACCTACACCGCCGACGCCGGCGCCGACGGCCTCATCACGCTCACCGCCACCGTCGACGGCGACACCCTCACCGTCGCATGGGCCGCCGCCGACTCCCGGCGCATGATCGGCCACCCGTGGCGGGTGCTGCGCGACGGCACCTGGCTGTTCGGCGACCTCTACGTCACCGAAGCCGAACCGTCCGACGACGACCCGACCGAGTACACGGTGCTCGACGGCGCCGTGGAGGTCACCGTCGCGATGGTGACACCGGCCGGCGACGGGGGTGGCGGCGACGTGTTCCTGGCCGTCGCCAACATGTTCACCGCCGCCCAGTCGATCGACGTGGACGTGCCGGTCACCGCGCTCGCCGACATCGGCACCGAGAAGCCCACCGTGCTCGTCCACCTCCACGACGCCGAAGGACCCCGCGGCGACATCTGGGCATCGTCCATCGACTTCGGTGGTGGCATCGTCGTGTCGTCCGCTGGCCGGCTCACCCGGCGCATCGGGTTCGACGGCGCACCCACCGACATCTACTTGCTCGAGTCCTACGCGTTCGTCGGGGTCTCCGAGATCACCAGCGAACCGCTCTACCGGCTCGTGGTGGCCGAGGTGGAGTCGACCGACCCCGGCGAGATGCCGTGGCTGTCGGACCTGCTCGACGTCACCCTCGCCCCCATGCGGGTGGGTGACCCGACCGAGCTCGACGACGCCGCCACGAAGCGGTACGTGGACGCCACCGTGGTCGCCACCGGCCCAACGCCCCCGGACGAGCCGACCGAGTCGGCCACCGCAGTGTGGAACCGCACCCCCGGCAACCTGCGGGCGTTCGTGGACTTCCGGCAGTTCCCCGACGGCCCCGTGGACGGGGTGGACGCGAACGGTGCCGGTGGGTCGATCGCCCCGCCGCCCGTGGTCCGCTCGTTCACCGAGCTGTTCCCGCTGTTCGGTGGCGTGCCCGCAACTGCCACCGATGGCGTGGTGCGCTCATCGGGCGAACCTGCCGACGGCGGAGACCCCACCTCCCGCACCGGGTTCACCTTCGATGGGGTGGCGCCCGGCACCGATGGCCGTGGCGAGTGGGGGTTCGCTGGCTACACCGAGACCGACGCCACCTTCGTCACCTACGTCCCCACCAACCTCGGTATCTCGGCCCCGTACGACGACCTGCCCGACGGTGCCGCTGGACCCGACGCCTACCTCGGTGGGTTCGTGGTCGGCCGGTTCGTCGGCGACACCGACGCCACCAACCCGTCGCAGCCGGTGTCGTGGCGGTGCAAGGTGATCCGCGACGACCTCGGCGCACCGACCACCATCGGCTCGGCGGCGCTGCCCCGCACCCCGGTGCGAGGTGACCGGGTGGCGTTCACCTGGACCGCGGCCGGCCGGTTCGGCGTCGAGTTCAACGGCGAGGAGATCGTCACCGCCACCGACACCACCCACGACCTGACCGAGTTCACCGCCATCGGCATGGTCATGCACCAGGGCTCCGACGGCGACCACGCATGGGAGGACGCCTACTACTGCGGCGTCGAGTGGTTCGGGGTCTCCGCTGGCGACCAGATCACCGGCGACCTCGGCCCCCACCAGTGGACCGACACGGCCGGCTGGCAGCCCATCGGGCCCGGTGCCCGCCCGGCATTGAACGCCATCACGGGTGGTGCAACCACCCAGGAGTGGACGCAGAACATCAGCCGCGTGTCTGGCGATGGCGGCACCGTCGGGGCACCGTTCCAGATCACCAACGACATGGGGGCCATCACGCTCCTGACCGGCAACGCGGACGAACGGTACGTCGCCCTCCCGCCGGCAGCGTCGGCGGTCGACGGGCAGATGTTCACCATCTGGGGACGTAGCGCCGCGATCATCTCGGCCGACTCCACCATCTACAGCCACGACGGCACCACGCTCGGCACGTTCACGGTCACCACCGGCGTGGTGCAGATCGCCCGAGCGGGGTCGGCGTGGGTGGTGCTCTACAACTCCACCGACGCTGGCGGTGTCCCCACCTCCCGCACGATCACCGCCGGAACCGGGCTCACCGGCGGCGGCAGCCTCGCCTCCGACCGCACCCTCGCCGTCGCCTACGGCCTCACCGAGAACACCGCCGCCGAAGGCATCTCCGTCGTCCACGCCCACTGGCGCACCGGCTCCTACTACGGGCCCTCCGCACCCCGCACCGTCAACGCCGGCCAAACCCTCGCGTCCGGTGCGGTGCGGGCCATGCCGTTCTACAACCCGGTCGCCGGGCGCACGATCGACCAGCTCGCCGTCGACGTGCAGGCCGGGTCCGCTGGCACCGGGGTCCTGTACGTGATGCTCGACGACGGCACCGGCTACCCCGGCACCGTCGTCGCCTCCGGCACCATCTCGTCGCCGTCGACCTCCACCCGGTCCACCACCAGCGTCTCCTACACCCTGCCCCGCGGGCTCCTGTGGATCGCCGCCCACGGCACCGGCACCACCTGGTCCGGGCTCTCGTTGGACGGCCAGTCCCCGCACATCCCGGCCGCCACCTCGTACTCGCCGTCCGGCACCACCTGCTGGTACGCGACCGGCGCCGGCACCTCGACGCTCACCTCGTTCCCGTCCGGTGCCTCGCTCTCCATCGGCGTGCTCGTCCTCATGCGCGCCGCATAGGCGCACCCCCCAACCCAAGGAGCCCCCATGTCCCCGAAGATCCGAGACACCTTCGAGCGCCTGTTCTGGACGTTCATCGCTGCGTTCGGTGGCGGCCTGCTCGTCCCTGCCCTGATCCCGACCATCGACCTGTCGGCCATCGAGGCCGCTGCGCTCTCGGGCGTGGCCGCCGTGGTGAACGCCATCACCCTCATCGCCCGCGACCGCCTGGCGGTGCTGCCCGAACCGGGCCGCGCCATCCGGGTGGAGGCCGCCACCGAGGCGTACCGCCAGATCCAGGCCAACGACTGATGGTCGCCCCCGGCTGCGCACGGCCCAACACCCCGCGCTCGGACCCGAAGGACATGGGCCAGCTGGCCGAACCGCTCCGGTCCCGGCTCGCCACCCTCATGGCCGACCTCGGTGGGCTCGTGCTCGTGTCCGGCTACCGCGACGCCGGCCGCCAGTGGGACCTTCGCCGCGAACGGTGCCCCGGCCGCGAGTGCTCGCGCTCGTGCAAGGGCTACCCGACCACCGCGCTGCCCGGCTCGAGCAACCACCAGCGCCGCACCGCCGCCGACATCGGTGGCCGCAACCTCCTCGCCGCCGGCAAGGCCGCCCGCGCCTACGGCCTGCACCTCCCCGTGCGCGGTGAGAACTGGCACTTCGAGGCCGCCCCCTGGCAGCCCACCAAGACCATCCGGCCCTTCGGCCAGCCCGCCAAGCCGGCCACCCCCGCAGACCCCAACGCCGGACGCCCCTACCGCACGTTCGTGGCACCGACCACGGACGCCACCATCTACCGGGCCGGTGGCCGCAACAACCAGATCAGCGAAGCCCAGATGCTGTTCGGCATCAAGCCGACCGGCCGCTACACCACCGGCGACGCACTCACGAAGGCCGTGGTGGCGCTCAAGACGAAGGCGAAGTGGGTCGACGCCTCCGGCACCCCCGACCGCTCCAGCCGCATCACCGAGCGGTTCATCCGGGCCGTGCGCGCCCTGGCGGCATCGTGACCCGGCTGATCCTCGCTGTCTCCGATGGTGCGTGGGCCGCCCTAGCGGTGCTCGGTGCCGCCTTCGTCGCCGCGCTCGGTGGCCTGGCCGTGGCGATCGTCCAAGCCCGCGCCGCTCGCCTCGCCATCCACGAACAAGCCCAGCGGATCGGCACACCGAACGGTCACGGCAACCTGGTCGAGATGATGGAACGCCTGCTGTCCGGGCAGACCGGGCAGGACTCGCGGCTAGCGGTCATCGAATCCCGGCAGGTTCGTCAGGCCGAACGGTTGCAGGCCATCGAGGACACACAGCAAACGTTCTGTGCGTCGGTGCATGGCATCGAGGTAGCGGTGGGTTCGGAACCGACCGAGTAGGTGCCCCGGTCCACGCTCGGCCCGGAGACCGAGCGGCGGTGCGGACCGGGGCGGCTCCCCTACCGGGAAGCGATCTCGTCAAGCGCCCATTGTGTTTCTCTCACAACGGTCGCCGCAGCCCGCCGCAGTACGTCGCGCTCCACTTCGGCCCGGTCGGCGCGCACAAGCGCTGCGGCTAACCGGTCTTTCAGCTCCTGGTCGCCGCGCTTCGTGCGCACCTCTCCGACCTCGACTATCGCCGATGCGCTCAGACCGCAGTAAGGGCACGGCTCCCCGTCTACAAGCGCGGCCCACACGTCAGAGGTTGTGGAATCGCACCCAGGGCAGGTGGCCCGGTTTCCCATCGCTTCTTCTCCTGTTGGTAGGGGTCCGCACACCACATGCGGGATTGGTTCCATTGTCGCATCCCCGTCAACCCCCGCTTATCGGGTTGTCGTTCTGTCACTAGCTAGGTCCCTGTCCCCCACGTCTGGACCCCTACGCATGGCTTTCTCGGATCACCTCACGGCCACGAAACGCACCGGAGGCACCACCAACCTCGTGGACCTCGCTCTCGCAGCGATGCCCGGCGACGAAGCCGACGCCGCACGTGTCCTGTTGGCGATGCCGCTCGCTGACGAACACGTAGCGGAGCTGTTCACCAAGGAAGGGCACCCGATGAAGTGGGGCAGCGTCCGCAACTGGCGCAAAGCCAACGGCATCCCGCGGCCCAAGCGCGGAGCCAGCGCGTGACCTTCGCTGACCGGCTCCTCGAGCAACACCACCGCCCGCCACCCGACGCCAAGACACCCGCAGGCTGGGAACCCGGACTCACCTGGGACGGCCACGCCGGCACCGTCACCACCGGGCCACTAGACCACGAACCCGACCCCGCCATGTGGGCCGAACTCATAGCAGACTGGGGACTCGACCCGACCCGGCACCGGATCGTGGAAGGCTCCGCGCAGTTCCGAGGCTGGGATGCTGCGATCGGTGGCGGTGAAGTCCGCCGGATGCGCTACTACCGGGCGACCGTCGTAGAAGCCACGGCCACCGTGGACCGGGCCGACGTGGACCAGCTCATCAAGGCCGCCACCCGCAAGACGGCACCGAAGAAGCCCGCGACCGCCACCGATCATCCGGCGTTCGTGGTGTCGCTGAACGACTGGCAGATCGGCAAAGGCGAAGGCGGCGGCTCCGCTGCCACCGTGGACCGGATCGTGGCATCGTGGGACCGGGCACGGGTCCGCTTGCGCGAGCTCACGAAGCTCGGCCGCCGGCCCTCCACGGTGGTGCTCGCCAACACGGGCGACCTCGTGGAAGCCGTCAGCGGGCACTACCCCAGCCAGCCGTACGCGGTGGACCTCAACGGCCGCGAACAACTGCGGGTGGCACGGCGGCTCCTGTTCCGCATGGTCGATGACCTCACCACAGACGGCTACCCCGTGATGGTGACCGCGGTGCCGTGCAACCACGGTGAGAACCGCAACGGCAACGGTAAAGCGCAGACCACCCCCGACGACAACGCTTCCCTGACGATCGTGGAAGGCATCGAGGAAGCCTGCGCAGCCAACCCCGACCGCTACCAAGCGGTCTCGTTCGCGTACGCCCGTGACCTGACTCTGGTGGTCGACGTGGCCGGCGTGAACGTCGGGCTGACCCACGGCCACCAGATCGGCGGCGGCCGACGTGCCGGCTCCGACTCGTCCAAGGGCGCGGCGTCGGTGGAGAAGTGGTGGGAAGGGCAGATCATGGGCAACGGCCGCGGTGGCTGCAACGCCATCGCCTCCGCCGACCTCCTGCTGACCGCGCACCGCCACCACTTGCAGATCAGCGAGGAAACCGGGCGCACCGTGGTCATGGCCCCCGCCATCGACGGCGGCTCCTACTGGTACACGAGCGCCACGGGCCGCTGTTCGCCACCCGGAATGTTGACCATGACCATCGGCTCCGCACATGTGCGCGGCTGGGGCGACCTGGAGATCTGCTAGATGCACGTCGGATTGACCGGCCGGGCCCGCACCGGGAAAGACACCGCCGCCGCCGCCCTCACCGCCGCCGGCTGGCAACGCGTCGGGTTCGCCGATCTGCTCCGCGAGGTCGCCTACGCCGTCGACCCCATCGTGTCCCTCGGAGACGCCGGCCACGGCCGCCTAGCCGTCGTCGTGGACCAGGTCGGGTGGGAACGGGCCAAAGACGACTACGACGACGTCAGGCGCTTCCTGCAGCGCCTCGGCACCGAAGGGGTCCGCAACCACCTCGGCACCCACGTCTGGGTCGAAGCCGCCATGGCACGCGCCACCACCCCCACCGTGTTCACCGATGTCCGCTTCCCCAACGAAGCCCAGGCCATCCGAGACGCCGGCGGCATCGTCGTGCGCCTCGTGCGCCCCTCGGCGGGCCCGGTCGTCGGCCACTCGTCGGAGGAAGCCATGGACGGATGGCCGGTCGACGCCGTGGTGGCCAACGACGGCACCCCGGCCGAGCTCCACGCCAAGATCCTGGGGCTGGTGGGGCGTGCCGACAACGGCTAGCGGTTCGTGCCGTCACGTACACCGAACGTCTGCTAGCCACCTGACACCGAACAGCCGCCCCGCCCTAGGTGGGGCGGCTGTAGCGCGTCTACGGGGTCGGGTACTGGTCCCATGTGCGGCCATCAAGCTCGCGGCCCGCGGCCTTCTTGCCGACCCGGCGCATGATCTGGCGCATCTGGAACATGTCGGGCGCACCGATCAACACCGCGGCCTTGCCATCGGGCGACTTCCACGGCCTACCAGCCGCCGTCACCCCGGCACCGTCAGGCGCCCACGCTCCCCACTGCTTGAACAGAAACGCCGTCTCCGACGTGGCGCACCGGTCGCGCAGATCGCGCACCCACGCGGGGTCCATCGGGCGAGCACCGGCGCCGGATTCACCACCGGCCACCAGCCAGCCGATGCCGGCCAGGTCGACCGACGGCAAAGGGCCAAGCAGCGGCTCGGCGGAGATCCATCGGATCGCGGCCGTGGTGGCCCGCAGGTGGTCGGCCCGGAACGCGTAGCTGTCGTTCTCGATCGACACGCCCAGCCACACGTTGGGGAGCGGCCAGGTGAGACGTTCCGTGCCACCATTCAACGCCGCCAGGAGATGGACCCGCTCCCGCCATCCACCATCGGACAGCAGGTCGCGCATCCGCTTGGACCGCTTCGTCAGGACTTGGAACGTGTGCTGCGGTGCGAGCGCCATCACGGCAAACACCCTGGCGACCTCGTCATCCGGTAGATCGGCGTGGAACAGATCTGACAGCGAGTTGACAAAGATCCGGCGGGGCCGCTTCCATCGGAGCGGCTGGCTGAGCACCTGCGGCGCCGGGCGCACCTCACCGGTCCAGTCAGCACGGCCGCCGTCGGGCTTCACCGTCAGGCCGACGTGCTGCGGGGACATCTGGCGATGGACAACGCCGATGGCATAGCAGTTGTCGCAGCCGGGCGACGTGCGCGAGCACCCGATGATGGGGTTCCACGTAGCGTCCGTCCACTCGATAGCGGTTCCGTCACCCATCACTTGTCTCCTTTGTTGGTGCGACGGGTTCGCCGCTTCGCCTTCACTGGCAGCCGCACAGGTGGCCGCCCACGACCCACACACGCCGCACACAAATGCAACGGGTGACCGGGAGGCCCACCCACATCCACCGCAGACCTGGGCCGAGCGGGCGAGACCGCAGCCGCCAACACCGCTGCCATCGCGGCGTCCCATCGTTCGACGTGCTGGTAGCCCTCGAGACCGGCCGGCGAACAGCAGTGGTGGCACCAGTCGCAGCGCACCTGAAACGAGGCGAGGATCACGAGAGCATCCGCCCGACACGCAACGCGGCTTGGATGTCGTCGTAGATCCGCACGGCTTCCCGTGGGTGGACGGACACCATCACCTTGAGGATCTCCGTGGCGGCAACGAGCTCGCGGTCCTCGATGGCCTTGGCAATCATCTGCTCATAGACCTCGGCCGAGATAGCGCGGTGGTCGAACTCGCTCACGACGCCGCTCCGAACAGTGAGCCGTCACCCAGCCGTCGAGCTACGATCTCGCAGTAGCCCTCGTCAAGCTCCACGCCGATGGCCTTGCGGCCGAGGCGCCTGGCAGCCAGCAGCGTGGACCCCGAACCGGCGAACGGATCGAGCACTACGGCGTCAGGCGGACACGTGAGCTTCATGCACCAGGCGGCGAGGTCGGGCGGGAACGGTGCGGGGTGGTCCTCGGCGCCGACGTTCGTCCACCGGCCTGCCGGGATTGCCACAACGTCCTCGCATCGAGTGGGCGTGCCAGCGTCGTAGTCGGTGAAGGTCGACAGGTATTCCCCCTCGCCCTTGCGTTGCGCGGTGGTGTTGGCGATGGTCCGCTTCGCGGGCGTGCCGTTCGCCTTGACATCCACCCACGGACGGCCATGCCGTGCGAACCAGAGCAGCGACTCCCACGCCCGACGAGGCCGGTAGCGGGAGCCGAACGGGCCGGTGCCGCCGCCCGGCTTCGTCCAGATCAGCTCGCCACACTCGCCCCATCCGGCTTCGAGGAGCGCCAGACGCGTGCGGAGTACGTAGGGCGAGTCGAACCCGTCGCGGTGGTTGGTGCGGATGTTGACGATCACAGAGGCGTCGGATACCAACGGCATCGCCGCCATCCACCCAACAGTGAACGCCGGGTAGTCGGCCTCGCTGAACGTCGAGTAGTGGTCGGCCCGCTTGTCGGCGTAGGGCGGGGAGGTGACGACGGCCCCAACCGAGGGGAGTGATGTGGCGATCTCGCGGCAGTCCCCCTGGTACAGGGTCACGTGGTCGTCCTGGTAGTACGGGGCGGTGCTCATGCGTCGACCGCCCGTACTGCAGCCACGAGCTCGCCCATCGCGGAATGGGTCCAGTAGCGCGGCGACTCGCCGCGCCGGTCGATGATCTCGTCGTCATGCTTGACGCACAGACGGACGGCATCACCGAGCGGCAACCTGATCGGCCAGGCGCCCACATCGGGCACGCCACGGACCCGGCGCACCACCACCGGCACCATCCCCGGACGAGCCTCCCC